>ERZ791919.347-NODE-347-length-52901-cov-9.897627_pt1 | contig 52901 bp, 82 predicted proteins | sample MGYA00510137_ERZ791919 | MGnify/ENA primary metagenome ERZ791919 (study PRJEB30046, sample SAMN00792059) | human gut metagenome | study: EMG produced TPA metagenomics assembly of the A metagenome-wide association study of gut microbiota in type 2... | reverse complement strand
TTTAATTTCATTTGTCGAGCATTTATTTTTTCTTGTAGACTATCTATTTGTTTTTGTATTTGAGATATTTGTTTTTGTGCATCCTTATTGTTTACTTTAATTGCTATTTCGTTATTTTCAGAACTCTTTTTTAAGTCCTGCATTTTCTTTTTCATAAAATTAACTGCTTGATGTAATTTATTTGTCATTGTCTTTGTGTCTACTTTCGAAAAAGCTTCTTGTGCTTGTTTCATTGCTTGTTTTATTGTTGGCAATATTTTTTGAAACTCTTTTAATGCTTCTTCTACTTTTGCAGTTACTATGATTTCTATTTCTTCTACTGTCATTCTTTTTCCTCCTCTCTTGAATTTTTTGTACAATAAAAAAACACCTACCTAAGTAAGTGTTTCTATTTTATTTTATCTAATAATTCTTTTTTCTTCATTTCAAATTCATAATCTGTTAAAACTCCATCTTTATGTAATTGTGACAATCTCTCAATTTGAATACTTGCATTTTCTTCTGTTATATATTTATGTTCTATTTTTGTTATAGTACCTGTTTCAATATACTTTTCATTATTCTGTGATATAACAATTTTTAAGGTTGATATTATATTTTGTGCATTATTTAAAGCTTCCTTATAAGCTTTACTATTTTTGGTAACATTTTTTCCATATTTGCAATCAAACATTATTCTTGGATTATTAAAATCACTCGTTGTTATATTAACCCCTAAGCCTGTACATATTTCCAATTGTGTTGTTTGATATCTTGTTTTTGATTTTTTTATATTTTTTATTTTGGTCTTTCCTATTGTTTGAGAGATAGAAGTACCATCTTCAATCAGCTCACAATCTACTATTTGTGAAAAGCCGTATACTTTATCTAATATATTAAGCTTATTTTCTTTATCATTAACAAAAAACTGTGGGCATATCTTTTTATAACCTTGTTTCAATAATTCTTTTTCTTTATTTTGCTGTATAATTTGTATTTCTTTTATATTTTTTATTTTTTTTGTAGTTAACACTAAAAAAACAATTTCTAACGCAACACCTAATAACAAGACTGGCATCACAATAGATACCAATAATGTAAGAGGTACAAGTATAATTAATAGAACTTTTAATATATTTAAATATTCTATATTCATAGTAAAATCTCCTTTTATTTTATTATTTATGCTTTCCAAGTGTAGCCACAACTTTGACAAACACGCATTGTTTTTGTAATATTTTTTATTTTCTTTCTTTTTCCTATAAATATTGTTGCAAGCAATGCTGGTATAGTTAAAAATAGCCATTTTACTGGTATCCACCACCAACCAATACATATCCACCAAAGTAATCTATGATGTTTAGTAACTAATTTTTGTTCATTAATTATTTGAAAATTTATATTTTCATTCCCACATTTTGGACACTTCATATTCATCTCTCCTTTTATTTTTATTCTAAAAGGATTATATCACTTTTAGTTGTATTTTTTGTCGAATTTTGTCGAAAATATATATTTTTTTATTTTTTTTCTGTTTTCATTATACCTCTCATCCTTCTTATTATTTCTTCAGGAGACTGTGTTTGTTGTTCTTCTTCTTTAAATAGTTCTTTATAATTATCTCTAATTAGTATTATTTTAGGATTTCTGCTCATACTATCTGCTCTTATAAGTTTATTTGTTACCGCTTCTTGTATATTAATTTCACGCTTTAAATCATCTATTATTTTTATAAGATGTGTTTGGCAATATGCATTTATTTCTGAATATCTACTATTCCAAAACTCATGAGGTTTCATATCAAAATAGTAAGCTAGAGGCTCTATTGAATATACTAATTCAACTAAATTATGAGCCTCTTTTATTTTTTCTACTATATCATTTAAGCCTCGTAGCCTTGAAATCTCTGTTCTTGAAATTGTTGCTCTGCTATTTTGCTCATTGCACTCTCTGCTGATTTTTGAACTAAGTCGTTCATATTCATTGTTAATAATGGATTTGAGATCATTTCTTTTAGCTCTTTCTTGTTCATTTTCTTTTTGAAAAAACCCTCTGCATTCAATGCCTCTGCAATCTTTCCATACAAGTCATTTACTGTTATCCCTTCTATTCTGCAATCGTCCATAAAGTTATATACTTCATTTGATGATGTAAATGCACTTTTACCCTCTTCATTTTCTGCTAATTTAAATATTATTTTTGATAATGCTTCTGGGTCTAATATAGAATATGCCTTTGTAAAAGCTTCTTCAAAATTCTTGTTGTTTAGTAGATTAGCTATGTCTACTATTTTTCTTATTTTCAGTACTAAATTTATTGTTTTATTTTTTGTTTCTATAATCATCTTTAATTTCTCTCCTTTGCAAAAGAGAGAAGGCTTATTCTGCCTTCTCAATATTTTCTTCTATTGTGCTAGTAATTTTCTTTGTTCTACTCCTAGCACTTAATGTAGAACTACTCTGTGGGAAATCCTTTGCTTTCTGTTATTTCTGAACTTCTATAAATTGTTAATTTTGATTTTAACATATCATCTATAGCAATTTCACTCATTCCAATATAACATGTACCTGTAAAGTACCATGTTAATGGTTTACCATTTTCTGATGTACTTTCTGGTAATTGAATTGCCCAATAACCATTTGTTTTTGCTGTTTGTACAGCTTTTAACTCATCATATTGGTCTTCTTTAAATAATATTTCTATTTCTAGGTTTTCTGCTTTTTGTCTTCCTTCTGCTTGTCTTTCGTCTGGAATATCTAAAGCACTATATGTTATTCCCTCTGGTGCTTTTAAAAATTCTGGTATACTTTGTACAAAAGCTATTTGTTTTCTTTTTACTGCTGATTTTAAATCTTCTAATGTATCAGCATGAAATAATTTTGTCATTGTACTTGTTTTTGGATCCATTTTTAATTCCTCCTACTATCTTATAAAATTAAAAGAGGCTGTTATAGAATTATAACGAACCTCAAATATTATTGTTATACCGTATTTTTGCAATATAGAATCATATACTGCCGGACTAGTATTTGTCCTTGTAAAATTAAGTTCTTGAAGTTTTTTATCAACTTCATCTGTCATTTTCATTGCTTGGCGTTGCTTTTCATTCCAACAAGTTATTGATATTTGAAATGTAGAACGAATTGGAAATCCGTTTTCTGTTAGATTTACTGACTTTAAAGGTGTATGTAATTCCAATATAGGAAATTTACTTTCTGTATTTGGATTACTTAAAATTGGTTTGTTTTTATACAAATTTTCTAGCTTTTCATATACTAAATCGCTAAATTCTAATTCGCTTAAATCTTTCATTTTGTACACTCCTTTAACATTTCATTTAATCTTTTCTTCGCTATCTCCACATTTTCACTTCTACTTTCAAATCCTGCATCACCTATAAAATGATTAGCTTTTGAACCTACTGCCACATAAAATTGTTGTTTATTAATAGTTACTATTGGATAGCTCAACGGCCTCCCCACTTTATTTACAGGGATATACCATTCTGTATATTCTGACTCAATAAAATGTTTTGTTTTTCCTATGTGCTCTTGTTCCGCATATTGCCCTGTTCCAAAATATTCAAACCATAAATATGATTGTCCATTTTCAGTCATAAATTTAGAAGGGTCAGCATAGACCCTTCCTTTTACTTCTTTTGTAGACATATCAATCATCTCTACTAATATTCCATTTTCGTTGTGACCTTTTTCCAATCTTATAGCATAACCTCTAATGTTTTCTAATATATCTTTCGAAATTACTCTTGCAGTTTGTGGTAATTTTTGAATTATAGCATTTATATTCTTGAAATTATATTTCACTTTAAAATTACAATTAAAACTTATCATTCTTGCACCTTCTCACATATATATACATAAGTACTTCCAATTTTATTTTTGTCAGTTACTTTATATTGTGGTTTAAATTTCTCCACTTTTGAGATGTCATCAAATGATATTCCATCACCCTTTTTTATGTCGTATTCTTTTGTTGTTCTTGCTTTGTAAGTACTATAATCAATCTCACCAGTAGACTTTCTATCTAACTCGTTGACATCTTGTTGCATATTTAGCCAAGCCTGTCCTTTATATTTCCATACTTTATCTGATTCTCCGTGGTCTTCTATTTCTTCATATTCGGATATATATACTTTTGTTAAATCTCGTAATAACACTATCTAATCCTCCTTAATCCAGACTTTATAATATTATTTCTTAATTCTTCTACAATATCTTTGTATGAACTTGATATACTACCCTCGTTTCTTGAAAGTAAACCCTCTGCTCCTCTTGCAAGATATTCACTTCTTACTGCTTTTTTTATGTATGGAAATAGTTTTGTGTCACCTTTTTTTCTATTAGAATTATCACAGGCAATAGATGTTATATCATCTATTATATCCTGTAATACACCATCTGTATTTTCTTTATAGTTTGCTCCTAGGTTTTTCTTAATTTGCTCTAACATTCTATTGCCTCCATTGTTTATTCTTGTGGTAAAAGAGCTAGTAAATCTTTCTTTTTAGTTATTCCATCAAAAGCAATTTCTTTTTCAGTTAGAATTGCTTTTATTTCTTCAACTGTTAGCTCTTTTTTAGTTTCTTTTTCTTCTTTATTTATTTTTAATCCTATAAATGTTGCCATCTTAGTACCTCCTATCCTTCGTATGAGCAGTATACACCAGCTAATTTATTTTCATATACATGTCCATATAAGTTATTGTTTCTGTATTTAAATACATTGTCATCTCCACTTTGGTCTTCATCTGGTGTAAAGTATTTTATGTATTGGTCCATAGCTGTTACTACTGCAGATTTCTCAATGCATAAGAAGTTAATATCTTTTCCTCCTTCTACTAATTCATAATAATCTGATGTTGATGGATTTCCTGCTGGAGAATTTACTTTTGAATATGTTCCAGAACTTTCTGTGTAATATGTCTTTCCTGATATTACAGCTGTATCTGTTGATTTAACATATGCATCTTTTGCTTTTTGGTATCCATAGTTTTCTTTTCCATCATTTAATGTTACAGCTGTGTACATTCTTGTTTGTGGTACTTCAATTATTGCTGAAAATCTTTCTAAAACTTTCTTTGATTTAGTTGTATCTAAATCATCTATCATTCCCTTTAGTGTTGGTGTTATAAATAAAATTCTATTTTCAGTTGGAACCTCGTCTTCGTCCATTTTATTTGTACAAGCTCTTAATGCTGTTACAGCTCCTGCACCATCAGGAATTGTTTCTTTCTTTGTTGATATTCCTTCTACACCTGCTATTTTTGCAATTCTTGCAGCATCTGTTTCTGGAACTACTTTTGTTCTTACAAATTCTCCTGATAATTTTGCAAAAGGTAATCCTAATGCTTCTTGATTGTCTAATCTATCAATTCTTAAGTCTTGACTTCTTTCTTTGTCATATTTTACTGTTTCCCATTTGAATGTTGTTGAACCTTTTGTGTATCCATCATTTCTTGAAAAGTCTCCTAAACCATCCATATCTAGTTTAGCTACTTTAATTTCTCCATTTGATCCTTTTTGTACTGTTGTTTCATCTCCATCTAATATAGATGTTTTTGCTTCATTTTTATATACTTCATCTAGTTTTGGTAAGTATATTGTTGATAATTCAATATTATTCATTGTTTATTCTTCCTTTCTTACTTTAATCCCATTGCCTTTCTTATTGCTTCATCAGCACTTGACTTATTACCTGATGGGTCAGGATTATATGGTGGTTTTTCTTTTGACCACTCATTTACTGCTTTCTCAACAATTCTGTCTTGAATTGCTTTTATAAGCTTTGTTTTGTCTTGTAATTGCTCTGCTGTCATGTTTTCATAATCAAAAAGATTTAAAAATTCTGGGTCAAATGCTGTGTCTTGTGTTGTTGCTATTTTTAGTGCTTCATCTTTTAAATCCCTAGCATTTAATTTCCTTTGAATTTCTTGGTTTGCTTCTTCTTGTTTCTTCAATTGATATTGAAGTTTTTGAGTTTCATTCATTTGTGCTAATTTTTCAGCTTCTGACTTTTGTGTATCTCTTTCTAATTCCCATTGTTTTTTTGCATTTTCAATAGCAGTTTTATTAGAACTTGATACTCTTGAATCTAAAAATGATTGAAGTTCTTTGTCTGTCTTAATAAGTTCTTCATAATTAGTTCTTTCACTTTTACTTGTTTCTGTTCCCTTTGAGTTCTCTGCCTCAGAGTTAACATTTTGATTGTTTTCTTGTTCCATTTGTTCCTCCTTGCCCCTTTAGTTCTCTGCCTAAAGTTGCTTAAAATTTATTTTGTTTGTTTTATAAAGCCTAACTACAAGAAAAACGGCATAAAAATAAGAGCTAGTCGACTTAGCTCTTGATTTATAATTATAAAATGTTAATAACTTATTTATTATTTTCGTTCTTTGCTTTCATATATCCATCAGCAAAATTATATTTAAATACCCATATAACAGGTCTAAATATTGTAATTATAGTAAATATAATCCAATACCAAGTTGGCATTTGTAATTTAATGCTTAATATTAAAACTAATAACCACATAATTATTTTTCCTCCCTTGTTACTCCTTTTATAGCCCAAAATTGTGCTTCTTCTAGTTTTGTTAGTGCTAATGATGTTTCTCTACTTGGCTTACATTTTAAATCTATCTCATCATAGATAAGAGAAAAACATTCTCTTATATGTTGTATTCTGTTGTTTTTTTCTTCATCTACTGCTAAATATTTTGCTCTATCATTCATATTTTCACCTTCTTTCCATAATAAAAGCACCTACTTGCTAGTAAGTGCTAAAATTTACCTTTTATCATTTTATTATGATATTTTTTCCATTTTTCATATTGCTTTATTATTTCTTTTGGTGTATTTTCTTTCCATTTCCAAGGTTTTTCTTCTCCTAATGTATCTATTTGCCAATCTGTCCAAGGGTGTTCCATAGGCATCATATTAAATCATTCCTTTCATAACTTCTATTATGTTTTTGCTCAGTAATGAAGCATTTTGTTTATTAGCATAATAATCTGCAAATGCTTCTGCAATAATTTCTTGTCCTCTTTCTTTATATGCATATTCTGAAATATTTCTTATTAGTAAATCTTTTTCTTTTATATCATTTACACCTATTTTATTCAAGGCTTTATTTAATATTTTATTTACTGTTATATTATTTTCGCTATCAAAAACTATTGCATTATTATTGTTATGATTTAATTTTTTTATTATTTCTGTTACTGCTATATGTCCTGTTTCATGTATTGACATATCTTTATAAGTTGTGTTGTTAGGATGAAAATGCTTCTTAACATCCATTTCATATAATTGTTTTGGAACTTTACCATTATAAAATTTATTTTTATTTATATACATTACATATGTTCCATCTTTTTGTAATTCTACTGCTAGTCCACCATTTGGATGGTCTATTTCTTTTATTTTTTTAATCTTTCCTCTTATATTTGGAAAATCATTATATACTCTACTCATATTGTTTAATAATTCTTTTAAAACTTCTTTATCTATATGCCTTGTATTCATTTTTTTAATATTGTATTTTTCTTTTATATCTTTTTTAAATTTTGTATCAAATATATTAAATTGTTTTTCTGTTTCTAACTCAATATGCTCATTATTAGAATTATACACAATTGTACTTCTACAATAGTGAAAATGATGTTGTATTGGGGGGAGATTTAAGCCTAGTACTAATCCATTGCATCTAATTCTTTGTACTATTAGTTCTTTTTGTGTCTCACCATAATATCTGTCAAATATGTTTTCTTTATTAATATAAAATTCTTTATTATTTAAGTTATCACACATTAAAGTTGTTTTATCATCTTCTACTGCAATAAATCTAATTTTTGAATTATCTTCTGTTACACCTTTTATTCCTTCTACTTTCGCTAAATTATTTAAGCCTATCATCTGTAAATCTACTGCACCTGATATTTTATCATTATTTGTATTAAGTTTTTGATTTTTTTGTCTATTTATTATTGTTTGAAACTCACTAGAATCAATTTCTAGGTCTTTTTGCTGTTGCATATTTAAAATTGCTTGTTTATATATTTGTTGTGTATTATACTGCATTGTTGCTTCAATATACTGCTTCCAAGTTAGTCCGACTATAATTAGGTTGGTCTAATAATGCTAAAAACAAAGCCATCGCTAATATTGATGGCTTTTCCTTTTTATTTACTTCTTTTTGTCCGTTCTTCATAGTAATAATTTGCATCTTCATACATTATTTGCTTTTCTTGTTCTTCTATTTTGCTTTGTTCTTCTATATATGCACTATAAATAAGCAATTCTAATATTTCACTATTCTTTACTCTTGTTCTTTTATAAATATTGTTTGCTAATGCAGTAAAATAGTTATTATTTTTTAATAGTCCTTGTTCTTTCCATTGTTCTATATATGTATTTATTCTTTTTTTAGTCTTATTATCAGCAATATTATATATGTTCTCTAATGTAAAATTAAACGTATCAAAGATTTCTTGGAGTCTTAATTGTGTCTGTCTTGATGTTTTATTATATAGTTGTTTTAATCGTTTCATATAATTATCATGTTGTTCCCACATATAAAACACCTCTATTCTTTATTGATTTGCTTATTAACTACTTTTGTTTGTTTTTTCTTATTGTCTGCCATTAATTTCTGTACTTTCTGTTGTTCTGTCAAATCTGTTATTTTGTTATCTTGTTTATTTTCATTCTTATTTTGCTCTACACCTGTTTGTCCCATCATTTGCATTTGTTGTAAATTTTTTTGAATATTTTCTTCATTTTGTTTATCTATTTTTTCTAGTTCTGAATTACTGTCTAGGTCATCTGGCAACATATCAATAACTGATGCATCACTTAATAGTCCCCTTAATTTTAATGCTCTTGCCGTTTCAGTATCTTTGTCGGTTGGTAAATTTCTTTGTAAATCTATTTTTATACTTCTAAAATCATAAGATTTATGTTTTCTTTTATTTATTCTATCTATTATTGTTTCCCATCTTCTTAATATTGCTTGTTTAAAATGCTTATCTGCATCTGTTATCATTTGTTCTAATGCAAAAAACTTTCTGTCTAATGCACTTGCATTGTCTGCATTTGTAAATCCTAAATCTGTTATATTTGGTACCCCACTTATCATTGCAATTAAATCTATTAATGTCTTTTTATGGTTTTCTAATGCTGTATCTTGTACACTTTTTTCAACCCAAGCAATATCTCCTGAATTATCTGGTGTATAAAATACTTGCATTTTTAACAGTGCCTTGTCTTCTTCTTCTCTCGCTTTATTTATTACCTGTTTAGGCTGCCCGTTCTCATCTAATTCTGGTTCTCCATCTTTATTTAATTTTGTAGTCATCAAATCATTTTGTGGTGTAAATCCTGTTATTTTTAATTTTGCATCATTATTATATTGAAATGTATTTCTACTATTTTGTATTACTCTTTCGTAAGCACAAATTAAAGAGACTACCAATTCAAAACTTGATAGTCCCATTTCGTTTTCTATTGCTATGCAAGGAAGCATATTCCATTTGCTTGTTTCAAATTTTTGTGTATCTTCTTGCAATTTTGCATAATCATTTGGTGTTGGTGAATAATACCTTTTACCATTTATTGTAGTTAATTCAACTATTGTTATATCTGCACCAGTTTTATTTTTCTCTGTCCATTTTCTTAATTGTCCTATTTGTTTCACTGGTGTTGAATAATCAAATATTCCTATTGTATTTAATGCGCTTTGTTTTGTATATACTATTTCATTATCTTCGTTTTCATATAATACTTCATAACAGCCTCTCATTCCAAAATATTCAAATGCCAAATCAAAAAATTCTGTTGAATCATCATTGTATTTACTTATATAATCTATTAATACTTTTAGTTCTTCATCTTTGTTTGCATCTGTATTGAAAACTTTATTAAGTAATTTCTTTATTATATTTAATTTTGTTGGGGCTGATATTTTTTCAACATCATATACTGGTGCTTTTCCTGCAAAATACCCAGTTACCATTGAATTAATATAATTTTCAAATGCAACTTTTATTTTTTCATCATTTATACTTACTAGTTCAGAATTATCTGTCTTTCTTCTTATTCTTTCATATAGTTGTTTTCTTGCATTCCATTCTTTATCTGCTAACATTAATATTTGTGCTACACTATTTTCATTTTCTAATGTTTCTGGATTCCATTGTATCATTTTGTTTCCTCCTATATTGGTTTTATATAACCAAATTGTAATTTCTTTTGATTTATGTATTTCTCTATTGCATATCTCATTGCATCCATCAAATGATTAAAATCATCTATTGGTCTATTTATTTTGTTTCCAAACTTATCCTCATCCCAAGTATAATTACTTATTTCTGTTATAAAGTTTACACATCTAGGGTGAATTATTATTTCAAAATCTTGTATAAATTGAATACCATTATTTATACTGTCTTTTCCTTTTAGTGCTCCAGTAATATGTCTTAATCCTAATCCTCTTAATTCATCTATTGACTTTGGCTCTGCACTATCTGCTGTTATTCTTTCTTTTGAGTAGCCCATTTGATTTATTCTGTCATATATGGCTTTATTACTCATTCCTTTTTGATATATCTCATCATATATATAAATTTTTTTATTTTTTAAATCTATTGCACCGCAAAATAGTGCTGTTGGGTCGTTTGTATAACCAAAATCTAACCCAAAAGCACTATCTAAGTTTCTTATTGTGTTTAATTCAAATTTTTCTTCTTTCCAATTTTCATAAACTAATCCATCAACAATACCCCAATTACCTAATCCTGCAACTTGATATCTTCTAGGATTATTTTTCTTCATTCTTTCAAATACTTTTTTATCCGCCTCATCTAGCCACTCGTTACAAAGATAATTTGTTGTCATTGCTAATATATCATCATCTTTAACATCAAAAAATCTTTTTTTAATCCAATGATGTTCATTCCAAGGATTTAATGTTATTGTTATTTGTTTAAATAGTCCCTTTGGAACTTCTCCGTCTTATACTTTCATCTATTACATCAAAATCAGATTCTTTTGTTATTTCGTATGCTTCTTCAATCCATAACCAACATAAAACACCAATATCTACTGATATTGATGTTACTTTTAATGGGTCATCTAATCCTCTAAAATATATTTTTTGTCCTGTTGGCTTATATGTCATTTCTAGCGGACTTTCTTTTATTTCCCAAAAACTATCTACTTGTAATCTGTGTATTGCCCATTTTAATTCTGTAAAACAACTATCTTTTAATGTTCTAAATGTCTTTCTAATTACAAGTGTATTAGCTTCTTTATATTTCATCATATTGCTTATTATCCATAATGCTGTTGTCTTGGATTTTTTACTTGCTCTTGAACCTTTGCATACTCTATATCTACATTTGCAATGCCAATATTCTGCATAACCTTTTCCAACTATACTTTGTAATGATATGTTATTTACTTGTTTCTGTGTATTTTTATTTATTATTTTATTCTGTAATATCATCCGTTATCACCACTGGTATATTTCCAGCCACTTCAACTTTTTCTTTAAATGTTCCATATCTTTTTCCAAGCAGTTCTGCACATTTTGTTCTATCTTGTAATGAAGCATCTAATCCAAACTGGTCTTTTTCTTCTCCTCGCATTACTTTTGTTAAGTATTGTAATACTTCATCTTGTGAAGCAATTCTTTGGTCTTCTTTTTCTTGAAGTTTTATTTTTATAAATTTGTCTAGTTTTGACAAGTTTTGTGAACCTATTCTATTAAGATTTTTTCCCTTATATCCAGCTTTTTTACAAGCTTCTGTTGCATTTGCAGTTTCTATATAATAATCAATAAATCTCTTTTGCATTTCTGTTAATGCATTATATTCCTCTTCTATATTTTCATATTCCATCTGCCTCACTTCCTTTTCTGTATTCTTCTATTAGATATTTCATTACATTTACTTTACTATAACATTCTTCTTTTGTTTTATATCTATCTTGTAGTTCAAACTCATCTGTTTCTTTGTTATATATTTCTACTTGTTCTTTTTTTAGTATTTGATATTTAGTACAATACTTACAATTCTTTTCACTATAAAATTGGAAAGTATTTATTTTATATATTTGTCCTTTTATAGATAAGGCATATAATAGCTTATTTATATTTTTATTTATGTTCATTTTTGCCTCTCACAATATAAAATTGGTTTTCCATCTAATAAAATAGAATCTATTCTTTGTTCTATATTTACACCATTATTTCGTTCATATTGTTCTACTATTTCATGTATAATGTCATAAGAATTTGCTACTATGTCTGCAACATCTTCTTCTGAATATTGTTTTTCGCAATGTGTTATATAATTATCTATATAGCAATGTGTTAATTCATGAATTAAAGTAGCTTTCTTTCTGTCTGCTGGCAAATCTTCGTCTATATATATTTTTTGTATATCACAATATGTAATACCGTAATATCTTGTATCTATTGATTTTAAGTTTTCTTCTTCATTTGCTTTTCTAATATTTTGCATATTTTTTATTGATTCTTGTGATGTCTCTGTTATTTTCCATTCTCTGTTGTTTATTTTGAATTTCATTTAATTAAGCACCTCTCTTTTATTCTATAAGGACAAAATACTTTACCTTCTCTTAAATTAGTAATTTCTAAAAAAGAACAGTTTTTACACTGCTCTGGTAATTCACTCTTTATTTGTTTTAATTTCCATTTTTCATTATATTTTTGTTCTTCTTCTATCATATCTAGTACTTCCTCACAACTGTCAAATTTACATACTTTACACTTTTTATTTCCATTAGGGCATACTTTATTATCTATCAAACATTGTTCCATATCTTTAATCCTCTGTACACTTTAGTTTTCCATTTATGTCTTGTGTTATTTTACAGTCAATATCTTTATTACATTTACTGCAGTTTTCTTCTTTGAATTGTTTTATTTGTTCTAGAGTCATATTATTACCTCTTTTCTTATAAACACATGGAATTTAATTTAAAGTTTAATTAATAGCTAATTTAATCTGCTATTTTCCAATCTTCTGCTAGCATATCTGCTTGACTTGCTAACCAACCTAATTGAACTCCTGATGTTCCTACAAATGCTATTGCTCTATTTCCTATTGCATCATGTTCTGCGTTTATTACTTCCTTATTAGTATTTGTATAACTTATACAAGTTGCTAATTCTATATATTGTCCTTTCCCATTCCAGCCTTGTCTTTGTACTCTTTTACCTCTTTTCAAATTAGATATAGCTTCTCCAAATGTAAATGTTTGTATATTTAATTTTGACTCATCTATATCATCACAAATAATCCAATTGTCAGCTACTATATTATCTAAATCTACAAAAATATCTTCTGTTTCTAGAAAGGGAATTACACTGCCATCTTTACAATGCATTGTTATAGTTCCATTTTCTTTTACCCAATACCCTCTCCAATGTTCTCTTTTTATTTTATGTCCTTGTTTTAATGCTTCATATGCTTTTTTAAATTCCATTTTCTATTTCTCCTCTAATTTAATACATTTATTCTCAAACTTTTTATATGCATCAAAGTATAATTCTTTTTTATCTCCATTATATGTTAATTCATAATACATTCCATCGAATAATGTTGTACTTAATAATGCTTTATGATTTTGTAATGTTTTACAATACCATACATCAAATACTTCAAATTCTGGAATGTTATCGCTTTTATCTAAATGCTCCATTGCATATTTCTTTACTATTTCTTTACATTTTTCTATAAATTCTTTACTTCCCATTTTATTTCTTCCTTTCATAACATAATAAAAAGAGTAAATACTAAGGGCTTGCATTTACTCTTTTCTCTACTTACATTTCTCTCGATTATATATATATCGCATTTTAATAGTGTGTTTCAGTAATATTTAGTGTTATGTTTTAGTTTTTTGCTTTAAAATTATATATAGGTCTTATTATTTTCTGTATTTCAATAGTGTCTTTTGTATTTTCTATTATTTCTTGCATTGATTTGTATACCATTGGTGATTCATCTATTGTTTCTTCTACTACACTTGTTGAATAAATATCTTTCATACTTTGCTTAAATTCTTCTAATTTTAATTTTTCTTTAGCTTTCGTTCTAGACATTATTCTTCCCGCTCCATGAGGTGCAGAACAATTCCAATCTTGATTTCCTTTGCCTACTGCTATTATTGAGCCATCTCTCATATTTATAGGTATTAATACTTTTTCATTTTTATTTGCTCTTATAGCTCCTTTTCTTACTATATTATCTTCAAAAGAAATATAATTGTGTATAGTCTCAAAGCTATTTTGCATAATTGGTGGATACGTTTCAGGTACATATGTTAATTTATAATAATTAATTATTATTTGTTTTGCTATTTGTAACCTGTTTAAACTTGCATATTCTTGACATATTTTCATATCATGTAAATACATTTCTCTGTGTTTTCCTTCTAAATAACACAACTCTTTTGGTAAATTAGGCTTATCGTTTTTATATTCTTTTTCTAATTCTTTTAATGCTTGTTGTATTTCTGATTTTCTTCCTTGCTCTTTATATTTTTTGATTATTTCTTCTTTCTTCTTGTACATTTCTTCTTTTCCAGAACATAGTTCAATGGCTAGATTTTGATAATAATCTGCAACTTGTTTTCCTAGATTTCTTGAACCAGTATGTATTACTAAATATTTGTTACCTTTATTATCTACATCTATTTCAATAAAATGATTTCCCCCTCCTAAAGTTCCTATTGCTCTATTGAATTTCTTTGTTTCTTTTAGTTCTCTTAAACAATATAATTCATTTATTTTATCAAAATTTAATAACTTTTGTTTTCTTATATTTCTTCCTGCTGGTATATATTCATTTACAACTCTATCTAGGTCTTTAAAATCTAATTCTACATTTCCTAATTCAACACATAACATACCACATCCGATATCTACTCCTACAATGTTCGGTATTACTTTTTCTCCTAAATCTGCTGTAAATCCTATAACACAGCCTTTTCCTGCATGAACATCTGGCATTACTCTTACTTTGCAATTTTTAAAAGGTTCTTGTTTTAATAATTCATTTATTTGATTTACTGCCTCTTGTTCTATATTGGTTGTAAATATTTTTAAATCTTTCATTGTCTTTCCTCCATTTCATCAAACTTTAATAACGCTATTCCATTCATATGTTTCATATGTTCATAGCTATAATCCATTTCGCTGGCTGTAGTCACTAATGTTTTACCTTGTATGTATACCTTTTCTAATATTAATTTATATGGTTGTTCTACTTTATCTAATTGCTTCAATATCAATTTTTGTTTTTCATTTTCTTCTAAAACCCTTGCTAATAATTCTTCTATCGTATCTATTAGTTTCGCTACTTTTTCCGCCATACTGTCTTCTACCTCTTTACTACCTTTTGGCATATCTGATAAAACTGCTGTTATGTTTGTTATATTTGTTTTATATTCTTCTATGTATTCTAGTCTTCCTTCTATCCATAACTGATTATTTTTATAATCTCTTAAATCCTCTCTAGTCATTTGTACCTCCTTGTTTTCTTTTTATATCTTCTCTTATAAGCTCATCTTTAAAATTGTCTAAGATTTTATATGCTTTATTTATTTGTGCTTGACTTTCTTTTCTTTTTGATATGTCTAATAAATTTATGCTTTCTAATTCTTTCATTGTGTCTATTACTTTGTTGTATACATGGTTTATTGTCATTTGTTTTTCCTTTCTTTCAAATATTTATATATTACTCTTTCTACATAAGCTAATGCTTCATAATTGCTTATGTATCTTCCATCATTTCTATGTCTTACACTTGATCTTATTATTTTTATTTCTTGATTGTATTGTCTTTTATACATTGTTGCTAATTGATTTTTACTTAAACCTTGTTTCCATTTTGTTATTATCTCATTTTCTTTCATACTACCACCTTATTGTAGTATGCTCTTTTATTTATTTAATATTTCTTTTGCTTTATTTTTAAAATATTGCTTAACTTCTTCTTTGTTGTCCCATACAATTCCTTCTTCAAATATTTTCTCTGACATTAAATCTATTATTTTGTCTTTTTCTTCTAGCATAGATAAAGCTTTTTCTATTGCTATGCTATCTGTATCTAAATCTGCTGTTAATTGCATTGCAAATATGTCTCCATTTTTTCTTGCTTCTTTGATGACACCATTGTTTATTTGTATCATCTTTTTTAGTCTTTCTATTGCTTGTTCTTTTGTCATATGTTAGTCCTCCTAAATATCTAATTTTAGTTTTTCTAAAAATTCATTTGCTCTTTTTATTTCTTTTTGTAATTCATAAATACTGTTTTCTTCTTCTCTGCTTATATATTCTCTTGTAATTGTTTTTAAAATTCCTTTTAAACAACTTTCTATTGTTGTGTAATAACCTAAGTCCTTAAATATTTCTTTACCGTAATTTTCGCTTTTAACATCTTGTACTTTTGTTTTTTCTTGTAATGTATAACAATTACTATTTGCTGTTATATAAAATCTATCTGTTACTTTTACCATTTTATTTTCTCCCTTCTAGTAGTTCTTGACACATATGTATTCTTCCTCTTAAATATTTTGTCCTATTACTTTCTTTTCCACTTTGATGTTCTAATAATAATTCGTACTCTTCTTGATACTTTATTAAATTGTCTTTTACTTTTTGAACTGAAATTGAATTTGAATATCTTTGTACTAATAATTCATTTATTTTCCTTTGTGTTGCTTTTTGATTTTTTAATTCTTCGTTTTCTTTTTGTAATCTTTCTACTAAATTTGATATTATTTCCACTGAACTTATGCACATATCATACTCTAAATAATCAAAATTAGTTTCTTTTAAAAAATCGATAGCTTTCTTTTCTTCCTCGTTCATTTATTCCTCACCTCTCATATATCATTTTTCATACATTTTTCTAAATCTTCTTCTGTAATGTCATAATAAGTTTTTAATGCATATATTAAATCTTCATAATGTTCATTTTCATTAATTAATTCAACTTCTTTTTTCTCTAATCTACTACATTCTTTATCTATTTCTTTATTGCTTATTTTTAATGCTTCATTCTCTTTTTCTAATTCTAATATTCTATTATGAGCACTTGCACTCACTTTTACTTCTAATAACTCTTCATTTTCTTTTAATACTCTTTTATAATCTGATAAAATATGTTCCAATATTCTAGCAAGCTCTACAATTTCTTTATTGTAATATCCGTGCCAGCCATCTTCTTTATACTCTTTATCTGTTTTTATAGATTTTATAAAATGTTCTGCATTTTTTATATCTTCTTCTATACTATTTTCTTTCACTTAAAACACCTCCAAACTCTTTTTCTAATCTCTGTATTTTTGTATAATGTACTTTTTCCCTTGTTATTTGATAGATCATGTCACATATAGTTCCTTTGCTGTATGGAAAACTCCATTTATCTTGTTTAAAAAACTCAATTCCCCTTTCAGCTTTTTCTTCTAGCTCTTTTATTTGTTCTTTGTTTAACTCACAATGAATTTTATATTGCAATTCTCTATACATTTTTTCTACAACAGTGCTAAATTCTTCCAACCAATTCCAATTTATTTCTTCTATAAATTTAGGCTTTGCATACCTTATTATTTCTTTGCCACAAAAAGGGCAATATTTTATATTTTCATCAAAATGAAATGGTTGGAATATATCTTCTTCAAAATATATTTCTTTTTTACAATTAGAGCATTCATGATATTTATATATTTCTCCTTTGTAAATCGGTGTTAATACTACTGTTTCATCAGTTTTTTTCACTATGTATCACTCCTCTCCAATCTACTTTTAAAATAAGGTCGACTTTCTGTGTTATAGCACAAGCTAGAATTAGGACATTCCATAGTTTTCTTTTTTATGCACATATCACAGTTCTTATTTTTTTCGGCTTTTATTATATCTACCAAATAACTTCCTATTGATTTTCCAAAACTCATATCTTATTTACTCCTAATTTTTAGATTTAAAATTATAAATAGGTTTTATAATTCTTTCTACTTCTACAGTATCTTTTATATTGTCTAATATTTCTTGCATTGGCTTATAAACAAATGGTGATTCGTCTATTGTTTCCTCAACTACACTTGTTGTATATATACCTTTCATACTTTCTTTAAAATCTTCTAGCTTAAATGTTTCTTTAGCTTTCATTCTTGACATTATTCTTCCTGCTCCATGAGGTGCTGAACAATTCCAATCTTCATTTCCTTTACCTACTGCTATTATTGAACCATCTCTCATATTTATTGGTATTAATACCCTTTCACCTTTTTTAGCACTTATTGCTCCTTTTCTTACTATGTTATCATCAAAAGAAATATAATTATGTATTGTTTCAAAGCCATTATTTGTAAAATATAATGCCATTGGTACACCTGAATATTCTTTTAATATTGTATCTGCTATCATTATTCTATTTATAGTTGCATATTCTTGGCATATCTTCATATCATGCAAATACATTTCTCTATATTTACCAGTTAAATAACATAACTCATTTGGTAAATCAGGTTTATTATTTTTATACTCTTTTTCTAACTCTTTCAAAGCTTTTTGTATCTCTGATTTTTTACCTTGTTCTTTATATGTTTTTATAATTTCCTCTCTTTTAGTAAACATTTCTTCTTTACCAGAACATAATTCGATAGCCAAATTTTGATAATAATCTGCAACTTGTTTTCCTAAATTTCTACTACCTGTATGTATAACTAAATATTTGTTATTATCAGTATCAACATCGATTTCTATAAAATGATTTCCTCCACCTAAAGTGCCTATTGCTCTATTGAACTTATTTGTTTCTTTTAATTCTCTTAAACAATATAATTCTTTTATAGACCCATAATCTTCTAATTTGTGTTCTCTTATATTTCTTCCACTAGGTATATTTTCATTGATTACTTTATCTAATTTTTCTAAATCTAATTCAATATTGCCTAACTCAACACATAGCATACCGGCAACCAATATCCACGCCAACTATATTAGGTATTACTTTATCACCTAAATCAGCTGTAAATCCTATCACACAGCCTTTTCCAGCATGTACGTCTGGCATTATTCTTACTTTACAATCTTTAAAAGGTTCTTGCTCTAATAATAAATTAATTTGTTGCTTTGCCTTTACTTCTATGTTGTTTGTAAATATTTTTAAATCACTCATATCTTATTTACTCCTTTACCAATTTTCTGCCACACATCGGGCAATAATTTATTTGAAAGAACTGACTTGGCTTATATCCATCATTGTCTTGTCCTTCTATTTCAACATATAACATATATCCCCCAAGACTTTTTTGATTAATAATTTCCATATGCGTTTCTTCTTCATTATCTATATCTAATATTTTTTTATTATTTATTATTTTTTCACAGTATTCGCACATATCTATTCTCCTCCTAACTCTTCCAATATTTCTATAAAATCTTCTGGTGCATAACCGAGTTTACAGCAATCTATAAAACTATCTTCCATATTTCTTGTTGGATTATTTGCTGTTTCTTCTGTTAATTTCATGTCTTCAAGCCATTTTATAATTATTCTTTCATAAAAATTTGCTTTACTTTCAGCTTCTGCACATTTTTTTATTGCTTTTTTTATATCATTTGGTACTTTCATCTTCTCTTCCTAATCAAACCAACCAAATATTGTTGGTGTCCTTTGTCCTGCTACAACTATTGCCCACTTGTTATGCCACTCTAAACTAATTATATATTTACAAATGTGTGCTAATTTATTTTTGTTTTTTGTTTTAAATGTTATAAATAATATCTTGTTTTTAGACTTATATTTTTTAATATACTTTTCGATTTCTTTCAATGTAGTGTCACCATCTATGGATTGTTCCATATCACCTAAAAATTCTTCAAGTTCTTCATATTGCTTTTTATTAAGTGTATGTACTAATTTTAAAAGATAATTAAAATATTCATAACATTCCTTTTCAGTTTTCATCTTCTCCTCCTACTTTTTATCTATTAAATTCCAAAATGTTTCTGCACCATAGTCATTAACTAGTATTTTTCTTAAATCTTCTAAACTTATTTCATTTGCTGTTATATTATGTTGTTGACAAAATCTTTCTGTTCCCATTTGGCATGCTCCTGTTATTGCTCTGTATTGTGCTCTATTTACCTTACCTGTCTTTTTTATTTCTTTTACTATTTCTGAATTGTCGGTATTTCTTAGTTTCTTAAATGTTAAATCTCCCATTGCTTCTTTTAATGTTTTTCCGTGTGCTGACAATTCTTCCTCTACTACGCAATAACCTAATGGAGTTTTATATATCGTTATATTATCTACTTTTTTCACTGATTTTACATTTCCCCATAAGATACCGTCAAAATATATGTATTTTAATTCTTTGTTGTAACCTCTTAATACTTTTTTGATACTTGTTATTCTATCTCCATTAAATCCATACACATTACCACCTACCATTAAGTTCTCTGGTAATTCTGTTATGTTTGTGTTGCTTAGGTCTAACCACCCTCCTACTGTTAAGTTCTCTGGTAGTTCTGTTATGTTTGTGTTGCTTAGGTCTAACCACCCTCCTACTGTTAAGTTCTCTGGTAGTTCTGTTATGTTTGTGTATCTTAGGTCTAACCCCCCTCCTACTGTTAAGTTATCAGGTAGCTCTGTTATATTTGTGTATCTTAGGTCTAACCATCCTCCTACTGTTAAGTTTTCTGGTAGCTCTGTTATATTTGTGTATCTTAGGTCTAACCACCCTCCTACTGTTAAGTTCTCTGGTAGCTCTGTTATATTTGTGTATCTTAGGTCTAACCACCCTCCTACTGTTAAGTTTTCTGGTAGTTCTGTTATGTTTGTGTATCTTAGGTCTAACCCCTCTCCTACTGTTAAGTTATCAGGTAGCTCTGTTATGTTTGTGTTGCTTAGGTCTAAATATCCTCCTACTGTTACTTTTCCATCTTTTACAAAAACTTCATTGCTTTTGTTCCATTTACTTAAAAACTCTTTTATCTCTTTAATTTTTTCTTCCACTTTATTTTTCTCCTCTCTCGTTTATAATTTCTTTTAGATCAACTATTTCTATTGCTTGCTCTGTTAATTTTTTATCTTTATCTTGTAATTTCTTTGTTACTCCTGCAAATGTAAATATAAACATTACTAGAGCTGTTATTATTAATATTGTTACTACTATTAAACACTTATATAGTTTTTTACATTCTTCTTTCCAATTAATCAATTTAATTTTCCCCCTACTTAATTATTCTTAGTTCCAAATCTGGGTAAACTTTTTCAAACATTTTATGTTTTAATTTGAATACATCTGTCTGCATTCCTTTTACGTCTTCTACTATTGTTTTGCCATTTTCTATGTACTTAAAGTCCGCTACATATTCTATCTTTCTGTAAGTTTTACCGTTTTTCTTAAATTTATCTTGTAATAAAAATCTTGGTTGTAGTTCTAAGTTGCTTATTTCCCCTGCTCTTTCTAACAGTCTTAATTCTTTATATCTATTTCCTTCTTTCTTACTGTCAAATTCTTCTCCGTCTACTATTACTTTTTTATTTCTGTATTTGTTCATTCTTTCACTTCCAATCTTTTGTTTCGTGCTCATATATTATTGGTTCAACATGTGCTAAGGCTTGCTCTTTTGTTATCTTTGGTTCTTTCTTCTTTTTGGCTTCCTTGTTGTATTCATCCATATAATCTTCTGCTACTTGCAATGTTGTTTTACCAATTCGCCACTTTCTTATTATCGTTTCATTTGTCATTTTTTTGCTCCTTTTCTATGTAATTTTCACGTCTCCAAACTCCGTTTGAAGTTTTCCGACTCTAACCTGTTACAGCCTCTACATTTTACACATTTACCGTTCTAACGGTGGATAATTATATTTCATATTTTCTCCTAACCATTCCTAGCAAATCTTTGATATTCGCTCTGTTCTTCAAATCTTGCTTCTGCTGTTTTTGAATCTTTTAAATTTGGATGTTTTTCTTGTACTTTTTGTCTACATCTTCTAATACTTTCAAAATTTATTTTATTTTTCTTTGCATTTAGCATTACTTGTGCAAATGTTTTTCCTACTTCTTGTGGATGAGTTCGTTCTAGTACTTTTAACACCAAATAACAATCGTCTTTTCTTGCTAACTCATCTTGTTCAAGTATCTCTTTTATTGTTTCTGTTAGTTTTATTAATTTATGTGTTTTCATTTGTTTATCACTCCTTTACTAATTCGCACCACTCTAAATTCTTGTATAAATAAGCATATGGGTCATTTGTATAATAATCATTTGGATTTACTGCTATTCTTGCTCTTACATCTGCTATTTTTGGTATGAATTTTATTTCTTTTATTGTTTTATTAACTGCTTTTTCAAACTCTCTAGCCTCTGTTGTCATAAATTCTTTAAACCACAACATCAATTCTTCTTTACTGAACTTTTTATTGTATGCTGTTTCTATTTTTTGTATATTTTTGTAAAACTCTTGTTTATTCATTTAACCACTCCTCTATTTCTTTACTTTCATTTTTCTTTTTGTGGTTTTCATCCTTTGCTTGTACTAATGTTCTTATTCCTGCTTTTTGCCAATTATTTAATATAGCTTTTATGTACTTAATTGTTCTTTTATTAGCTTCTACACTAATTTGCATTGCATAAATTATTAAGTCTGTTGGCATATCTTTAGAATAATCTTCTAAAACTTCTACCCCATAAGGAGTAACAAGTCCTATATTTTCATTGTAAAAATCAATAATTTTTTGTAAGCCGTCAACACAACTGTCGCTTACTTTGTCATTATCATTTACATTAACATTATCATTTACATTTTCATTTACATTTACATTTTCATTTACATTAGTTACCTTTTTGCTTTTTTTTTGCTTCTGTTTTGCTTCTGCTTTGCTTTTCTTTTGCTTTCCATTTTCATATTTTTTATAATTTGCATCTAATTGAGGTTTAACAAGAGAAAATATTGCTTTAGATATTCCTGTCAACTCTATTTCTTCTTGGTCTAGTGCATATCTCATTATTGCATTATATGAATCTGCTTGATTTTCTTTTGGTAACTCGCTTATAGCTTCATAAAAACTTCTGTAAAATATAAAACTATCTCTTGCCATTTGCTCCTCCTTTTGTAAAATATAAGGAGTAAAACTTATGTCTTACCCCTTAGTTGTTTGCTTTTCCATATTCTTTAATAAATTCTTCTTTTGTTTTGTTGTAATATTTGCACCAAGCTTTTTGTGCTAATTTCTTTAATTGTCTGTTAAGCTTGTCTCCATTTTTGCCATGTACTCCATTCGTTCCACGATGGTCTTTTCTCATCAAAAATACTATCAAGCCATCATTTATGCTCTTTTGTCTGTAAGCCTTTGAAAAATAAACTTCGTGTCTTTCACAATATATTTCTGTTCTTACCGTGCTATATAATTTGCTTTTGGGCATAATACAAAATTCTTCTTCACTCTTTTTTACATTTTTCTTTAAGTTTTTCTGTGTATTTTTTGGGCAAGGATTAAAACTATTACTTAAATCTGTTACTATCATTTCTTATCCCATTCTTTCAATAAACTATCTATTTCTGCTTGTGGTTTTGTTTCTATTACATAAACTTTACAATCTTGTATTACTCCGTCTATAAGCCTTGCCATTTGCTTACTATTAAACGAACTTGATCCATAATAAGCATTAATAATTTTAAACTCTGTATCCCCTATGTATGTTGTATCTGCTATTTCACAAAACCAAGCTATTCCTTGTGCTGTCCACATTTTTTCAAAGGTGTTTACATTGTCTTTTTCTATTTTGAATCTTCTGAATATTCCTAGTTTTTTTACTCTTCTTTTGTATTCTTCAATTGTATCTATATCTGCTAAATCGCATAATTCTTGTAAAAGTTTCCAGAAATAATTATTTGCATTAGTTGTTCTTTTCTTTATGTATCTCTTTGCTTCTATTTTTAGTTTTAAGCCTTTTAATTGTTCGATATCTGATAACTTGTCCCTCTCATTTATTAAAAAGCTTATTTTTGGTTTTCCTGTCTTATAGTCTATGTTTATTTCTTCTAATGTTCCTGTAGTTTGCATTTAACCACCTACTTTACGTTTGGCATAACTTTTATTGCATTTAAAATACTTGCATATTGCCTTTTAGTTAGATCTTTTGTATTTGTTATGTTGTAATTTATTGATAATTGCTTTTCTACATCTAATCCCTTTTGTCTCATAATTACATATACTGTTTTTGCTTGTTGCTCTGTTACTAATTCATCTATATTTTCTTCTGATATATTTTCTCCTTTTTTCACACTTCCTTCAGGAGTTTCTCCATCAGGGTCTTTCATTTCTTCTGTTGGAATACAGAACACTTGAAACAAAGCATATTTCATTGCAATAGCCATTGCTTTGTTTGTTGCCTTATCTCCGCTATCCATTCCTTCTCCTATTGTTATTGCTTCTATATTTGTTCCATCTTCAGCATAAAATTTATATTTAATTTTACATATTGAATAAATTAGATTCCCTCCTTTTGATGTGGTTCTTTCTTCTCTTTTTTGTTCTAATATCTCTGGAACAATAAAGACTTTATTTTTTGCCAATAATGGTTGTAACGCATTCATAACATCATCTATTCCTCTAAACTTAAACCCCTGTTGTTTATTTACTTTCTCTTTGCCTATAGCAGGAACTTCTTCCATTATCTTTGTTATACTTTCAAAAATGTTCATTTATAAATCCTCGCTTTCATATTCGATTTCTGATAACTTTAAGAATTTTATTAATTGTTCTAATTGTTTATCATATATATTGAACTTTATTGTTGTTTCTTTTTTTACTGGAACGACAACAAATTCATCATTTTGTTTTTCTTCTTTTTTTATCTCTGTTGGTTTTGATAGATTTTCTAATTCTTGTTTTTTTAGCTCTTCTTGTTTTTTCTTTTCTTCTTCAATAGCTTTAAATCTATTTGATACTGTTGTTATTGCATTACTTACATTTAATGTTTGTTTGTATTCAACTAATATCTCTGCTTTATGCTCTTGTGTTTCAATTAATTTTAAATCATCTGCTATTTTGTCTATAAAACTTTTAGCTTGTTCTTTCAAACTTTTCATACTCGCTGACAGTGTTACATTTATTTTTGCTTGTTCATATGTAATAAAATCAATGTTATTAGCTTTTCTATATTCTTCAAAGTAATCTTTTATTTCTTGTTCTTTTATTTCTTTTTGTTTGTTTTCATAATTAGCAACTTGTTGATTTATTGTGTTGTATGTTTCTGTTAAAAGTCTTTCTGTTTCTTTTGCTGTATCTTCAAAAGCCTTTATTGGTTTGTTGTATTCTGCAATAATATTTTTCCTATAATCAGAAACTTGTTTTTTAAATTTATTTACTTTAGATTTTTCATCTTTAGCTTCTTTCATTGTTTCTTCTGTGAAAGATATATTTTTATAGTAATTATTAAGATTTTCAACATATCCTTTTACTTCTTTCATATTAGATTCTATTTCTCCAACACTTTTAATTTGTGCTTTTATCTCGCCTTCAAATTGTGGCTTTTTAATTAATTCTTGCATTATCTTTCCTCCCTTAAATCATCGTAATAGCATTCTTCTGCTATTAATTCGAATATATTTCCTTCTTCATCATTTTCTATGTAATCTTCCATAATTCTCCTTTGACATATTTACTTTTTCGTGCTAAAATATAAGTAAATATGAATTTATTTATGTATTTATATTTGAACTAGTTTATTGATTGGTAGTCGCTAACTAGTTCTTTTATTTTGCTTAAAACTGCTTTTTCATTGTTGTATTTATTTGAATTTACTAGTCTTTCAATTCTGCTTATCAAGTCCCTTTGCTCTTCATTTTCGAATCTTAAATCTTTATTTTCTTCATGTAATACCTTTGCTTGTCCTTCCATATCTTTTATTAAGATATCTCTGTTATGTATCATTGATTTTTGATTTAATATCTTTCTATCTTTTTTAGTTAACATCTCTCTTTCCTCCTTTCTAATAAATACTGTTTTGGCAAAATGCCCATACTGAAAACGCTACTGTTGCTATGTATAAACTGCTATATACTACTGCTTGTCCTATAAGTTGATATAGTTTGTTTTTGTTTAGTTTTCTTTTCATTTGTTTCACCTTCTTTCTAAACTTGTTTCACTGTATTTAATATTGTTTCAATTATTGTTTTTAATCTTGTATTTTCTTCTTTAACTTTGTTAAATTGTTCTACTGGAACAGAGTCCTCATAAATTGGAATTTTGTAATAACCTTTTACTGTCATCTTACAAGGTATTTCTCCAATTCTGCATTGTCTTTTTACTTCTTCCACTCCCATTCCAGATTGTCTGCTATATTCCTCAGCAGAAACGTATTTAGGTATTGGCATTTTCTCATCTCCTTTTGTTAATTTTTTTAACAAATTAATTTAAAAAAATATAATCCTTATAATTTAAATTGTTAGATTCGCAATACAAAAAAACTGCATTGCAGAGTTTTGCACTGTCACTATCTTTTTTTCCGTTAAGTATATTAGTCAAGTACTCCCTGCTAATTCCAATAGTTTCAGCAAACTTTGTTTTATTATTATCAAATCTTGCTTCTATTAATAATAGTAACATATCTTTGTTAATTTTCATATTTTTCCCTCCTTTTTATCGTTAATTTTTTTAACAAGCCCATTATACATATTATATTTTTTCTTGTCAATACTTTTTTGTAAAATTTTTTAACATTTTTTGTTGATTTTTTTCACGCCATGTTGTATACTATGATATATGGAGGTTTAAATATGTTTGATAAAATAAAATTTTCTCAAATTTTAAATAAAATTAATAGCACTTATGATTCTATGACAGAGTTTTCAGAAAAGTCTAAAGTAAATAGGACTTATTTATCACAATATATAAATCAAAAATTGGACAGTCCACCATCTCCAAAAGTATTACTAAAAATAGCAAATAATTCAAATAAAATGACAAATTATGAAGAATTAATGCTTACTTGTGGATATTTAGAAAAGAATATGGAGATTGATGAAGTATTAAAAAATATATTTAATCAATATCTTCCAATTCTTAAAGAATTAAAACTTGATGATGAATTAATTAACACAATGTATAACATGACTTTTGAAGCCCAAAAATATGGTGAAAAATTTGATAAATTAGCATCCAAGCTCCCTATTGAAACGCAAAATAAAGTATATACTATTAGCTCTGAAATTTTGTCTAAAACCAAAGAAGTTATGAGTAGTACAATAAGTGATATTAGCTTAAGAGTAAAATATAATCTTAATAGTAACCTTACAAATAAACTTTTCAATATCCCCGTCCTAGGTAAAATAGCAGCAGGGCAACCACTATTAGCTGAAGAATATTTAGAAGGTTATTTACCAGTAGATCCTAATATATATGGTATGACAACACCTGATGACTATTTTTATTTAAAAGTAGCTGGTGAAAGTATGAATTTAAAAGTCCATAATGGAGATTATGCATTAATTCATAAACAAGACTACGCAGATGATGGAGATATTATTGTCGCTATTGTTAATGGAGATGATGAAGCTACTCTAAAAAAATATAAAATAATTAATGAAAGTACAATTGCACTTGAACCTATGTCTACATTACCTATGGAACCAATATATGTTAATCTAAAAGAAACTAACTTTAAAATAATAGGAAAAGCAATAGGTCAATTTGGAAAATTTTAAACTAAAGATAAGTAGCGATACTTATCTTATTTTATAGGAGGATTAAAATGGCTGTAAAAACTAATGTTGAAAAAAATGGCAATAAATATTTTAGAATTACTAGAACAATCGGTCATAAAGATGATGGTACACCAATAAAAAAAGAATTTTATGGTACTAGTAAAAGTGATGCTGAAGAAAAAGCAAACCAATATTTAAATGATTTAAAAAATGGATTAATCATAAGTGCGGAAAATTACACTATTTCTCAGCTTATGCATATTTGGTTGTTTGACTTTTTAAATAATTCTACTAAACTAAAACCTTCTACTTTTCAAAGATATGAAGGAATTTATAGGAATTATGTCAAAACCTCTTCAATAGCTGGCACTAAAATATCAAAAATAAATCCTATTCAAATTCAGAATTACTATAATGAACTTTCAAAGACTAAAACATATTCACAAATAAATACATTAAATACAATTTTAAAGGTGTTTTTTAACTGGTGTAGTGTAAACGGATACATTATTAAAAATCCATGTTCAAATTTGAATTTAAAGGGAAATAAAACAGATATTATTAATCATAAAAGAAAAGAAGTAGAAATATTAAATAGTAAAGAGATAAAAACTATAAAAGAGCATATTAAAAACACTGACTTTGAATTATTGTTCTTGTTGGATCTAGGAACTGGGTTAAGACAAGGAGAATTATTAGCTTTAGATTGGAAGCATATTGACTTAAAGAAAAAAGAAATTAAAATTGAACAATCTGCAAAAGAAGTTTACATATATGACAATTCGGAACATAAGCATATAGAAACCGTTATTCAAACTCCTAAAACGCAAAATTCATTTAGAACTATTCCGCTTCCGTCTTCTTTAATTGATAAATTAACAGAAATAGATAATAAGAAGGGATATTTATTTTTAGATAGTCAAGGACAATTGCTAAAAGGAAAAAATGTTTCTACTAAGTGGACTAAAATATTAAAGGAATGTAATATCCCTCATAAAAAGTTTCATTCTATAAGACATACTTATGGCTCTATGTTGTTACAAAAAGGAGTAGATATTGAAACTGTAGCAGAATTAATGGGACACACTGCAATTTCTATTACTCAAATTTATATGCATTCTGATACAAAAATAAAATCAAAATCTGTAAATAAATTAAATTCTATCCTAAACTGAGTCGGGAATGAGTCGGGAAAATAAAAAATAAGGTGTCTCAAAACTCTTGAAACACCTTATTTTTAGCTATTTTTGCAATTTATGGTAGCGAAGATGTGATTCGAACACATGACCCTTCGGGTATGAACCGAATGCTCTAGCCAACTGAGCTACTTCGCCGTAATCATTAACGTTACTTATTATAACTGTAGTTTTGCCATTTGTCAAGATAAAAATACAAGAAATTTAAATTTCTTGTATTTCTTGTATTTCTTGTATTTCTTATATTTCTTGTATTTCTTATATTTCTTGTATTTCTTATATTTACTCACCAATTTCTTTACCGTTCATTATTTTTTTCTTCATATCCTTTAGTAGTACTCAAATTTTGTATATCAACTTCTTCAGAGTTTATTACTTTCTCTTTCTGTTCTTTTCTTTTATTTTTACTTTTATTTCTATCTTTATGCTCTAACATCTTTTCTAGATTTGCTATTTCTTTTGAATTTATAATATCTGCATTTTCTTTTTTCCATTCTTCGTATCCACTATCTTGTTCATTTTCTGTATCTTCATCTCTAAAAAAACCTAATATTGTTGCATACCAATTAGTATTTTTTTCTCTTATCTTTGTCATATCTATCCTTAAAGTTTCCTTTAAGTTCTCTCCTCTCTTATACATATTAAACAAATTCATTTTTATTTTAACATAATAATACTAAAAAATCAAGTAGTTTTACAGTTTTTGTAAGCACTACTTGATTTTTATAAATGTTCCTTTGCAAAATTTATATAATTAATTTGTATTTTCGACATTTTTCTACATTTTATAGGACATTTTTGACCTGTCCCCTATGTCTCATTTTACGTATTCATTTAGTGGTTTAACTCTATAATATAAGTCTCCCATTTCTTCTGTTGGTACATATCCTGGTTTTGAGTTTATTACATCTGGTATTCTATTTACTATACTCGCACATGTAAGCTCTACTGTAGCTGGTTTATTTATTACTAATGTTGTTTCTGGTTCTCCTATAATTGTCCATTCGTTTTTGTCAAAGTCGTCTTTTGAATATACTTTTCCTATACATTCACTTTCAATTGTTATTCCTTCTTCTGTTTCTGTTGTAACAACAGCACTCATTCCTGTTGCATCTCCTGCTTTTACTGTCATTCCTAATGTACTTGAATATATATCTTCTGAATGTGTTTGTGGTACTGTTTTTTGAGTTTGTGATTTTACAGTTAATCCTAGTTTATCACATAACCATCCATTTACATTCCACATATAAGATGGTAGGTATTCTCCTTTGTCTATCATTGATTTTCTTTCTTCATCTGAAATTCTATCTACAGATGCTACTTGGCTATCAAATTCTTCTAGTGTTAATCCTGCTCCATGTGCTTTTGCTAATGCTATTCCATAATCTTCTACATTATAACTTGAGCTTCCTTTTATCTTTTTAATTGTTTGTGTTGAACCCGCTATACTTGAAATTAATTGTCCCCAATATATATCTTGATAACCGCTTCCTGTAATTGTACATCCTGTCTTTTTAGCCATTTCATCTATTTTTGTTGTTACTCCTGGATTTGAGTTCATTGGGTAAAATGCTTCTTCACAAGTTGTTATTGCATTTATTCCTAATTTTGCACATAACATTAAAGCATCCTCTACATCTTTTATTAAACTCATTGTTGTTACAATAACTATGTCAGGCTTAGTCTCTGTTAACATTTTTTCCGCTTCTTCTAGTGAAACAACTTTTACTCCTTTATTTTCTGTTCCTATAATTTCTCCAATGTCTTTTCCTATGACTGCTGGATTTACATCAACAGCTCCAACTATTTCAGCACCTTTTTCATATACATATCTCATTGTGTACACACTCATCTTTCCTGTTCCATATTGAGCTACTTTGATTTTTCTATCCATAAAAATCACTCCTTTCAATTTATATAAATTATATACTAATTTACCTTTTTTATACAAGCAATTTAATGTAAATTTTTTGTGAATTTAATTTAGATTATTATTCATAAATTCTGTTATAATTTTTGCACATCTATTCGCTGCCATTTCTAAATTTTCATCAAATACTGATGCGTTTTCTCCATTTGGAGCATCTGAAATACATCTTACAACTACAAATGGTTTTTTATTTAAATATGCAACCTGTGCTATTGCAGCACATTCCATATCAACTACATCTGCATCAAATTTAGTATGTATTTTTTCTTTCATAATTTCGTCTGTACAAAAAATATCTCCAGTTACTACTATTCCTAATTTAACTTTATATTTTCCATTATTTTTTGCGACATCTTCTAACGTTTTAATTAATTTTTTATCACATTCTACTTTTTCTCCAACACCTGTTATATATCCTTTGTTATGTCCAAATGCTGTAATATCAAAATCGTGTTGAACTACATACTTTCCTATTACTATATCTCCTATATTTAAATCATTAGCAATACTTCCAGATGCTCCCATATTTATAATATATTCTATATTAAAATTGTCTATCATTGCTTGTGTTGTTCTTGCTGCATTTACCTTTCCTACTCCACTTTTTACTATAACACATTCTTTTTCTCCTATTTTTCCCTCAAAAAAATTTAGTCCTTTTTCTTCATGAACTTTTATCTCTTTTATTTTATTCTCTATTGCTTGAAACTCTTCTTCCATAGCAATAACAATTCCTATTTTTTTCATATAATCACCTCATCTATTTGCATTATAGCTTATAACATATTTTTATTCAAGTAGTTTGTTTTTGTATAATTGTTTATTACATTGTTACAATTCACTGCTAATTTATATAGATTTCAGAAATTTTAAAATATCGCATAAGAGATTAAACAAGTTTATACAAGTGCAATATAGAATAATCTACATACTAATTTTTTAATATGCAGATTATGACACTAAGGTATAAAAAAAAACATATTATTAATTTTTAAATAAATACTTGCCACATTTTATTTTTTGGGGTAATATAATAAAGTAAATTGAAAAAGTGCAAAATAAAATGAAAGGAGTTATTTTATTTATTAAGCGCCTGGACATTTAAAAAAATGTTGACGAGGACTAAAGTTATCGAATTTTTCGGCGGATACTTTAGTGGCTTTAGCTTAAAGTCATAACATTAACTAAAAAGCAATAGTAATATTGTAACAAAAATTAATGTAATTAAGCTTTTATTGCATCATTTCAATTCCAAAATTAATATTTATAAGGAGGATTTACTATGTGTGGAATTGTAGGTTACATAGGAACAAAAAAAGCAAGTCCTATTTTAATTAATGGACTTTTAAGATTGGAATACAGAGGATATGACTCAGCTGGTATTTCAACAATTGAAAAAGATGGTCTTTCAATAATGAAAGATAAAGGAAGAGTTAAAAATTTAAATAATTTACCAGGAATTGATGATTTAGAAGGAACAATTGGCATTGCTCATACAAGATGGGCAACTCATGGAAAACCATCTAAAGAAAATTCTCATCCTCATATGGATAATTCAAAAACATTTAGTGTTGTTCATAACGGAATTATTGAAAACTATAATGAATTAAGAAAATTTTTAATTAATAATGGTTATACATTTTATTCTCAGACAGATACTGAAATTATACCTAATTTAATACATTATTATTATTCTAAAGACGACAATAATGATTCTTTTAGATTCTTAAGAGCTGTAAAAAATGCATGTTCTGACTTAAAAGGAAGTTTCGCCTTAGAAATTATTTGTAAAAACGATCCTAATAATATGATAGTAGTAAGAAAAGACAGCCCTCTTGTAATAGGTAAAGGAAATGGAGAAAATTACATTTCTTCTGATATACCTGCTATTCTTTCTTTTACAAGAGAATTTTATCTATTAGAAGATTTAGAATTTGTTGTTTTATCAAGAGACGATGCTAAATTCTATGATAAAAATTTAAATCCAATTGATAAAAAAATTCAAACGATCGAATGGAATGCTTCTAGTGCAGAAAAAGATGGATTCGAAGATTATATGTTAAAAGAAATTTACGAACAACCAACTGCAATTAGAGAGACAATAGGTGCCAAATTAGGTGAAGGTTCAAAATGTGAATTTGATGAATTAAAATTCACAAAAGAATATTTAAAAAGTCTTAATAAAATTTATCTTGTTGCTTGCGGTACTGCTATGCATGCAGGTTTAGCAGCTAAAAATATGTTAGAACGTATCTGTAAAATACCAACAGAAGTTGATATTGCTTCTGAATTTAGATATAGAGACCCTATCGTTGATGAAAAAACTTTATGTATTTTTATTTCTCAATCAGGTGAAACAGCTGATACAATAGCTGCTTTAAAGCTTTCAAAAGAAAAAGGAGCAAAAACATTAGCAATTAGTAACGTTATTGGTAGCTCTATTACTAGAGAAGCTGATTACTCTATTTATACACATGCTGGCCCAGAAATTGCTGTTGCCTCTACAAAAGCTTATACTTCTCAAGTAGTATTATTAGCTATTTTAGCTATTTATTTTGCTGAAACACTAGAACTAACTGATAAAAATATTTTAGAACTAAAAAACAACATTTTAGAATTGCCTTCAAAAATTGAAGAAACTTTAAAATGTGCTGAGCAAATAAAAGAATTTGGACATAGAATTTACCAAGAAAAAGATGTCTTCTTCTTAGGAAGAGGTATTGATGAAACAGTTGCAAAAGAATCAGCTTTAAAACTAAAAGAAATTTCTTATATTCATGCAGATAGTTACCCTGCTGGTGAATTAAAACATGGTCCAATTGCATTAATTGAAAATGATATTACTGTTATAAGTATTATGACAGATAAAAATTTAGTAGAAAAAACTGTAAGTAATATTCAAGAAGTAATTACTAGAGGTGCAAAAACTTTAGTTGTTACTAATCAAAATATTGATGATAAAATGTTTGATACAGTTATTCATATTCCGGAAACTAATACTTTTATCTCTCCTATTTTATCTGTAATACCTTTACAATTACTAGCTTATTACATTTCAAAAGAAAAGGGATTAGATGTTGATAAACCAAGAAACTTAGCAAAATCAGTTACAGTTGAATAATAAATTAAAAAAACCTTAGATATTTTTAAAGCATCTAAGGTTTTTTTGCATTAATTTATAGTAAATTATTAAACAATATCAACCAATTAATAACTTAACAATTATTAAACAAATTGCTCCTGGTAATCCTAATAACCCAATTATAACACTTGTAAAAAAATTTAAACCAATATGGAATCCAAAATTAGCTCCTACTAAATTAATAATATAAATACTAATTCCTCCAAGAATAGAATTTAAAATTAATTTTAATATTTTCTTTAAAGGTACTATAAATAATTTTCCAAATAAAAAAATAAAACATATACATGCTAAATATGTAATTAAATTATTGTCCATATACTTCACTCCAAACTAAAAACATAGAATAAAGACTAACATTAATATCTTTTAAACATTTTTAAGTCAATGTCTTTATTTCTACATGATTTTTATGTTATAAAATTTTCTTATTACCATGTGTATGTTATTGTTTGGACAAATATTACTTTAACCTGCTTCTTCACTCTCTAAGAAAGTGAATTTTTTATCATTTACCATATCTACTTGAATTCCATTTGTTTTAGCAAGTTTAATTAAATAGTCTAATTTCGCTTGATTTGCTTTAATTTGATAAGTATAATAATCAACAAGATCTCCTTGCGCATATTCAAAATTTTTGTTATCTCTTTTTAATTTTTCTCTTGTATCAATAATTGTTTTAATTAATTCTATTTCTTTTTGTATTTCTGTTTTTTCTATTATTTTATACTCTTTTATATATTCTTCCATATATCTTCCTCTCTTATCCATTTATATTATTTTTAGTATATTCATAAATTACCTTTTTATTCAAAAAACTCGTTACAGTTCAATACAAAATGATTATGATGTACAGGTTTTGGCCCATACTATAACAATTAAATTTTATTTAATGACGTCTGATTAGAATGAAAAATAGAAAATTTTTTACAAAACTGTAACAAAAATTCCCATTATTTTAGTCAAACTACTTGTTTTTTTGCCGAATTTATAGGATAATATATATGTATGTTTTATTAGAATGAAAGGATTTTTAAAATGAAATATATTGATAAATTTTTAAAATTATTAAATACAGATAGAAATACATTTGCTACTTATACACTAACATTAATTACAGTATATTTAGCGGTAGATAGAATTGTAGAAATGTTATTAATGATATTTACTGGAGTTTCTTATTCTTATTGGGGGCCAATACAATATACATTTGCCTTAGCTTGTCCAGTATTTGCTTATTTATTCTCTGGTGCTTCAAAATTTGCAACTTCAAAATCAAAAAAGGTAACATTATTTTATATATATATAATTGGACTTTATATCATAGCATTATCAATGTTTACACAATGGCTAAATCAAGGTGCATGGCTATTACTTTTATCTGTTCCTAATTATACAGAACTTATTACTGATTTTTCTGATTTAGTAACACCTGCTATGGTTAGTATTTCTTTATACTTACCTCTTGCTACAATATTTCCTTTATTTAAATGGTTATTCTTTGGTATTAATGATAGTAAAGATCAACTACGTTCTATTTGGGATTATGGTGGAATTAACTTATCTAACAAAAAAGAAGGTACCGGTCCTTATACTGCTGAAGTATATTTATGCTATGATGTAGAAACAGGAAAAGCTGTTACAATTCCAGAATCTTCAAGATATCAATCTTTATTTGTTTGTGGTGGCTCTGGATCTGGAAAAACTTCTCAAGTATATGAACCATTAATGGCCAGAGATTTAGAAAGAAAATACTTTTATAAAGAAGTTTCAAAGGAAATGGGATTTACTGCTTTAAGAACTAATATTGCAGTTTTAAATGCTCCATACGATAATGATTATTTAAATCAGAACTTTAATTTAAATATGTTATCACCTATAGAAAATAAAGAAACAATTTATAAAACTTATATGAAAAAAATGATATTAAGTAGCATGGGAAATGAAATTACTTATAAAAATCTAGGACTTACTCTTATAGCTCCTGATTATGAAGTTGTTGGTCATATGATTGATGTATGTAAAAATTTTGGACTTTCTTATAACATTATAGATCCAAATAATCAAAATTCAATTGGATTAAATCCTTTTGTATATGATGATTCTTCAAAAATAGCAATTACTATTTCTTCTGTGTTAAAAGCTATGTATAATACTTCTCACAGTGATGTTGATGAAGCTTATAAAGAAGATATTGTAATGCAAGCAATTGAAAATTTAGTAATTTTATTAAAAGAAATGTATCCTAGAATGAACGAAGGCAAACTACCAAACCTAGAGGATATGCTAAAAATGTTTACTAATTTTGAGTTAATAGAAAAAATGTGTGAAATATTAGCACATAATGAAGATTTAAAATCAAAATACAGTATACAATTAGCCTATTTTAAAAAGAATTTTTATGCAAACAGTATAGGAAAATCAAATATAGAAAAATATCTTTATACAATCATTAGTCAATTAGATAATTTATTAAGAATTCCTGGTATAAAAAGTATTTTATGTAATAGACACAATAATTTGGACTTTGACAAAATGCTTGCTAATGCTGATGTAACATTCTTATGTACTAGACGTGGTGATTTAGGAGCTGCAGGTCATAAAGCTTTTGGCTTATTTTTCTTGATGGCAATGCAAAACGCTGTTTTAAGGAGACCTGGTGTTGAAAGTTCTAGAATTCCTCATTTCTTGTATATAGATGAATTTGCTGATTTTATTTGTAAAGATACAGAAGCAATGTTTACAATGTATAGAAAATACAAAGTTGGTACAATCATTTCTACTCAATCTTTACAACAATTAGAAACTCCACATTTAAGAGAGAATTACAAAAGCACAATTCTTTCAAACTGTGCTAATAAAATATTTACTGGTAATGGTGAATTTAGTGAATTGCAATGGTGGTCAAACGAATTTGGAACAAAAAGAGATTGGATATATAGCAATAGTATGGATATGGGAAAAATGAAATATGATGATAAATATGGAAATGTAAAATGGGACTTTGTTAAATACTTTAAAGAAGGTAAACTTCAAACTATGAGTGCAAAGGATTGTGCTTATAAAATTAAATCTGCTGGTGGAAAACCTATGGTTGGTCAAGGTAGATTTGGATATCTAGAATCAAAATATAAAGAACCACATAAAATTAAAACTTATGATTTTGGTAAATATTCTGATGGAGTTACAACTGTTACAGAAGATGAAGATACACATTCTAAAAAATTCGATTTAAAAAATATTGATTTTAAAGATTCTAGAAATGAAATAGATCCTGTTCAAACAGATACTACAGATTCTAAATATTTATTTGATAACGAAGATGCTATTGTCGTTAATTTTAAAAAGAAAAAGATGTAAAATTATAAAAAAACAAATTAGTAGGAAACTTTTTAAGTATCTCCTACTAATTTGTTTTTTAAAATGTTATTCCTATCAACTGAATAATTATTCCTGAAATAACTCCAATACTATATAATAATGCAATAATTTTTAAATTCGATTTCATATTTTTATTAGCCTTAAATAACACAGCAAGTCCAACTCCAGCCCCTACTAATAAGCCTGAAATCATAGTAGCTGCACTAATTACATTTTGTAAATATAGTTGTGTTAAAATAACAGATGCTGCACAATTAGGTATTAAACCTATAACCCCTGCAACTATGGGGCCTAATATAGGATTATATTGTAAAAATCCTGCTATTGTTTCTTCTCCTATTAAATGTATTGCTATATTAATGATTATTGTAATTATTAATATAAATAAAAATATATTTAATGTATGTTTTAATGCTGATTTTATAATTCCATGTTCACAATGACAATGTTCTTCTTCACATATTTCTATTATTCTTTCTTCTTCTTTTCTCTTTCTTAAAACAAAATCTATTAAAAATCCAGCTATCATTCCAATTACTAACTTCATTCCTAATATTTTAAAAATAGTACTAACTGGTACCGCTTCTGAAATAAAAATTGGTAACATTTCGTCTGAAGTAGATAAATATACTGAAATTAACGTCCCCAATGTTATTACTCTAGCTGCATATAAATTAGTTGCTGAAACTGAAAAACCACACTGAGGAAATATTCCTAATATGCTTCCAATAGCTGGTCCAAATTTTCCTGATTTTTTTATTACCTCTTTTGATTTTTTACTTGTCTTATGTTCAATATACTCCATTATTAAATATGTAATAAATAAAAAAGGTAATAACTTAAAACTATCAATTAGAGCCTCTTCTATAACTTCTAACATTTCTATTCTCCTTTTCTTTCGTTTTCATATCATAGCATAATTTAAATCAAAAGTAAAGAGCTATTAACTATTCTGTTCAATGTCAATAACTCTTTATTAAAATACTATCTTCTTCTATAACATCCACAAACATTTCCTGTTCTACCATTATTGTTAGAATTAGGTATTACATTTATTCTTGCAGATAACCCATTATTAAGCGCAGTATCACTATCTTGATTGCAACCGCAACTAGATATTGTAAGTAGATTACCATCTTCAAGATTTCCACAATTACTATTTATAGAAAGCAATTCATTTGAATTTTTATTATTACATCTACAAGAATTTCTAGCTTCTCTTAAATGCCTTATCAACCTGCAACTAATACATACTAGCACAGCAGTAATGAAACTAATAATTGTATATACAATAGTAGCTATTAAAAAATTTAAGTTGTTAATTACAAATGTAACAATTAAAAAAATAGCAAAAATAATTGCAGAAACTAAAGGTGGACATTTTAAGATTTTTTGCAATGCTATTGAAACAATAATTGTAGCTATTGGCAAAGCAAAAAATATAAGTAAATCAACATTCATATTTATCTCTCCTTTATTTTTTACTATATTTTATGCTTTACAACTTTATTTGGTTAATATCACTATTTAGAATATTCTACTTTAACTAAATATAAACCTTGTGGTGGTAATGTTTTTCCAGCATTCTCCCTTTTTTTCGATTTTATTATTTTTATAATATCCTCTGGATTTATCTTTCCTAACCCTACATCTACTAATGTTCCAGCAATAATTCTTACCATATTATACAAAAAACCATTTCCAGTTAATTCTATCCATATTCTATCATCAGGCATTTCTTTTACTTCAGCTTTATATATTGTTCTAATACTACTTTTACTACTTGTACCACTAGCTTTAAAAGCTTTAAAATCATGTTCTCCTTGAAAGTATTCTATTGCCTCCTTCATTTTCTCTATATCCAATTTAATAGGAATATGTGTTTCTAAATTTCTATAAATAGCTGTACCATACTTAGAATTATTAATGATATATCTATATGTCTTTTTTTTGCAAGAAAGTCTACTATGAAATTCTTCATCTACTTCCTCTGCTGAATAAATTCTAATTGACTTTTTTAAATTACTATTAATGGCAATCGGAAATTTATCAATAGGCAATTGAGAATTAGTCTTAAAATTAGCTACTTGTCCTAAAGCATGTACTCCTCTATCAGTTCTTCCTGACGCCATTAAATCAACTTTTTCTCCTGTTACAGTTTCTATTGCCTTTTCAATATTTCCTTGTATATTTAATTTATCTGGTTGTTTTTGCCATCCATTAAAATCTTTCCCATCATATTCAATTGTTAATTTGATATTTCTCATTTTATTGTCCTTTCCTATTTTCAAAAATTCCCTATAATATAAGCAAAAGTCGCTATTTGCGACTTTTATTTTTCCTCTTCTTTCTCTTCTTTTTTCTTTTTCATTTTCCATTTTTCTTTTAATTCTTTTACTTTACTTTTTCTCTCTTTCTTTTCTACAGAAAATCTCTTAGTTACAATATTACTAATTAATATCTTCTTTAATACATCTTCCCTAACATCTGCAATTAATGTTCCATCTTTTGCAACTGATATTTTACCAGTTTCTTCTGATACAACAACAACAATACCGTCTGATTCTTTTGAAATTCCAATTGCTGCTCTATGCCTTGTTCCTAATTCTTTTGCTATGTCTTTATCATCTGCTAAAGGCAAAACGCAAGCTGCAGCAGCTATTTTATTTCCAGAAATTACTACTGCTCCATCATGTAACGGTGTCTTAGGTTCAAAAATATTTACTAGTAGTTGTGGAGAAACCTCTGCATTCATAGGTATTCCTGTTGCTATAATATCTTGTATTTTTATATCTCTTTCTAAAACTATTAGCGCTCCGGTTTTTGCTTTTGAAAGCTCTGTAGCTGCAATTACCACTTTATATATATCTTCTTTTGTTTTTGTTGACAAATCTTTATCTATACCAAAAAACTGTGTTAACTTGTTTGTTCCTAATTGTTCTAAAGCTCTTCTTAGTTCCGGTTGAAAAATAACTATAATTGCAATTACCCCTAAATTCATAATTCCAGTTAATATCCAATTTAGAATTTTTAAATTGAATAATCCACTCATCCATGTTGCTATAATCAAAAGTGCTATTCCTTTAATTAATTGCCAAGCTCTAGATCCTCTAACAATTTTAAAAAAGCAATACATTAAAAATATTACTATTGTTATATCTATTATTAAAGTTACTAATTCAAATGGATTTGTTTGTAATGATTTTATATATTCTACTATATTATCTTTATAAAAATTTTCCCAATTCATTCCTAAATTAATTACCATTTATTTCTCCTATTATTTACTATATTAAAGCTGCAACAATTGTAAATACTGTTCCTATTACCATTAATAAAGCTAAAAATCCAGCCATTACTTTTACAAATATTTGACCTTTATCATATCTATGTTTTTTTTCTAATTTTTCTTCTTTTTTTCTCTTCATCTTTCCTCATCCTTTCTTATCTCTTTCCAATATATTATAGCATATTATAGTTTTTTTTCAATTATTTTTAATTATTTTCCATAACTTTCTACTAATATAGTTGTATATATTGTTACTAAAATTGTTAAAATCTATCTCATTAAGTATGAGATAATCTATTTAATATTTCATCCTATTCATTATGTTCAATAAGAAAATTTTATATAAAAATGTGCCACTTTCACTCAAGTTAAAATGTATATAATTTTATAATTTTTTGAATATGATTGGAACAATATTAGAATTTCTTAAATAAAATTTTTAGTAAATGTTCTTCTGTGAATTGGACAAAGTCCATATTCCTTTATCGCTTCTATATGTCTTGCAGTCCCATATCCTTTATGAGCTGAAAAACCATAACATGGATATATTTCATCCCATTGTCTCATAATTCTATCCCTTGTCACCTTTGCTAAAATAGAAGCTGCTGCAATATTATAACATTTAGCATCTCCCTTTATTATTGGCTCATATGGAATTCCTCTTGTATCAATATGATTTAATGCATCTATAATAATTAAATCTGGTTTTAAATCTAATCCATCTACAACTTGTGTTACACCTGCTTTAGTAGCATTTAAAATATTTATCTCATCAATTACATCATGTCCTATAATAGCTACTGAATAACTAAGTGCTTCTTCTATAATTAAATCATATAACTTTTCTCTCTTTTTTTCAGAAACCTTTTTAGAATCATTTACTCCTTCAATCATAGAATCAGGTGGCATAATTACACCTGCTACCACAACTGGTCCAGCTAATGGTCCTCTTCCAGCTTCATCAATACCACAAATATTTTTAAATCCCTTGCCATATAAATCTTTTTCTATTTCCTTTAGTTTTGTTAATCTTTCTATTTCTTTTTCTTTCATTTTCTTTTACCTTTATTTTTCAATTTGTTCTATATCTGTTAAAGAATATTTTCCTTCATATCCCTTTGTATTATATATTTCTACTTTTGCATTTTGTATATCATATTTTACAATATATAATTCATCTGTATCACTTAATTTTATATTTGAAAGTCCCATATCCTTTAAATTATCTTCTGTTAATTTATAATAATAATTATAGTCTTTTAGTTCAATATTTATATTATCTGCTTCAGTTATCTCTATTCCCTTTAATTCTTTTTTAGCTTCATTAATCCTAGTTGTTTTTTCAGTGTCACCTAAATTATCTGTTTTTCCTAACTTAAAATTTGCATTTTCTACACATTCTTTTGCTTTTGTTTCAATTAGTAACATATTTGTTTTTAATTCTTCTAATTTAGCCCTTTTTATAATATCAGTTCCACTATACACTGATATTCCAGCAATAATTAATAAAACTATAATTGTTATAACTAAACTTGCTAATGTTATTCCTCTATTTTTATTTTTTTTCATATCTACCATCCTTTATTTTTTATTAGTATTATTATATATTTTTCCTCTATTTTTTTCAATAGAATTTTTTAATAAATTAATTCATATTTTTGCATTTTTTTCACAAAAGCTTCACAAATCTATTGTATTATATAAAAACAATAGGGTACTATATTAGTAAATATAATTTTTCAGGAGGTAAAAAAATGGAAAATAATAATGAAAATCAACAAAATCAAGAAAAAGGAAAGGATTTTAAAACAGTTCAAAATTCAAATTCATATAAAGTAACATATGAAACAGAAAAAAAAGGCAAAAGTAAAGTTAGTTTTGGAAGAAACTTTTTATTACCTTTTGTTAGCGGAGTTTTAGGCTGTACAGTTGTAATTGGAGCTTGTTTTGGAATACCCTCTATAAGGAATAAATTACTAGATACTTCTTCTAATACTTCAAACTCTTCTAATTTATCTTCTCAAGGATATGTTAGCCAAACTTCATTATCAAATTACTCAGATACTTCTATTTATGCTGCTAATAAAATATTGCCTTCAATCGTTGGAATTAAAGTTGAATATAATGTAAATTCTTTAATTTCTATGTTTGGTAAACAAACTCAAACTTCTACAGCAACTGCAAGTGGTTCTGGAATTATTATTAGTGAAGATGGATATATTTTAACTAATAATCATATTGTTGCCACCTCTTCTTCTGAATCTTATTATGAAGTTTCAGAAGCTACAAAAGTAACAGTTACATTGTTTAATGATGACACAGAATATGAAGCAAAAATCGTTGGAAAAGATGAACAAACTGATTTAGCAGTAATAAAAATTGAAAAAACTGGATTATCAAAGGCCGAATTTGCTGACTCTGACAATATAAAAGTTGGTGAATTTGCAATGGCTGTTGGAAACCCTCTTGGTATGCAAAGTAGCATTACCTGTGGTGTTGTTAGTGCTGTTAATAGAGAAGTAACTGATTCAGAAGGAAAACAATTTACTTTAATTCAAACAGATGCTGCTATTAACTCTGGTAATAGTGGTGGTGCTTTAGTAAATAGTGAAGGAAAAGTAATTGGTATCAATACTTTAAAACTTTCTGGAACAGGAATTGAAGGAATGGGATTTGCTATTCCAATTAATTCTACAACAGATATAACATCACAATTAATTCAATATAGCAAAGTAAAAAGACCTTATATTGGTATCTCTGGTATGGATTTAAATGAACAAACAGCAAAAGCTAATAACTTAGTTGTTGGTGTCTATGTAAAATCTATTGAAGATTTCTCTGCTGGAGAAAAAGCTGGTATAAAAGTCGGAGATGTAATTATTGAAGCAGATGGACAAAAAATAACAAAAATGGATGAATTAAATAAAATAAAAAATTCTCATAAAATTGGTGATGAAATGAAAATAAAAGTAAATCGCAATGGTCAAGAAAAAGATTTAACTATAACTTTAGGTGAACAACCTTAACCAAATAAAAACTTAGCAAAAAATAATGCTAAGTTTTTTGTTTTTTCACTTTTAGTTCACACAATGGACAAAAAACATTGTTAAAATACAAACATAATCAGTACAGATACTGATTTAAAATAAAAAACATCCCCTTTTATTTTCAAAAGAAAAAGAGCATATATAAATATATGTTCTTTTTCTTTTAGATTATATAACAATTAAATCAATTTCACTTGTAAAATTATCATTTCCATAAGCATAAATTATATATAATGTATCATTTGTTAAATAAAATTCTTTTGAATTTTCTATCTTATACATATCATTTGAAACATCTCTACTATATACATTATATCCTAATTTTTCTAAATCTTCTACTTTCTTTTGTTCTGTCTTAATTGAATCTGTAATTTTGCCTTGCAATTCTGATTTATCTATATTTTTTATTTTTAGAACCTCTTCTAAATTAATTTCCTTATTGTTTCTCAAATCATAATTATAAGTCTGTATTATTATTCTTTGTGCACTTACGCCTTCTTTTAAATTTGATCTTATCATTAAAGATAAAATGTCATCTTGTACATTTGCTACATATTCCACTGTATAAATAATATTTTTATTCTCACTTTGTAAAACATTTCTAGCCTTATTTACAAAAATATCTTCAATTTCTTTATTATATTCATCCACAATTTCACTTTTTATATTAATATGTGGAATATGTATTTCTAAATCATAATTATTAGTATTAGACTCCTTTTTTTCATATTGTGTATAAACTAATTTTTGATTTTTATCAGATTTTTTATTGTCATTATCTCCATTATCTTCTTCAATATTATTAATAAATACTTTATTAAAATCTGATTTCAATTCTTCTATTTCTTCTTCTGTTTTATTTCCAAATTGTTTTTTTTCTGATATACCTAATAATTCACTAAAACTGATTCTTGCATAAAACTGAACATAGAAAGCTGTAACAAGACATATAATACATACAATTATTATAGAAGTATATATAATTATTTGTTTCTTTTTTATTTTATTTTTCTCTGGTAATGTTACATTCATTTTTTGACCTCTTATTTATAAATTTCACAATTTTATTATATCATTGATATTTTTATTTATCAATATTTTTTTATTTAAGTTTCGTATTGATTTATTTTTTTAAAAAGGATAAGATATAAGTATATAAAATAAAAGGAGGATTTTTTATGAGAAAAAAACTAAAAATTGCTATAATATCTATTCTAATAATTATATTTTGCATTATTGCCTTTTTACTGTTTTCTAATGATAATACAGAATTAAAAACAATAAAATCTGATAAAGAATTATCAAAAATATATGATAGTGATGATCCAACTATAAAAGATCTGTTTATAAACATTGTTACTATGCCTTTTAGTCTTTTAGTTAATAGTCCTTACTATTATAATACCAAAACTATGAATAGTGCAGAATTATCTATTGACTCTATAACTGCAGGTGATAGTTCAGCGTTTTCAGATAACTCTGAAAAAACATCTTCTTCCAAAGACTACTCAACTACTAACATTCAGGTTGAAAATGTTGATGAGGCTGATATTACCAAAACAGATGGTGACTATATTTATTCAATATCTAACAGTAATGTAATAATAACAAATGTAATAAACCCAGAAAATATTAAAATTGAAGCTACTATAAAATCAAATGATGGAAGTGTCCCAGAAGATTTAATTTTATATAAAAATGAGTTAGTAGTTATATCTACTAAAAATACTAGTTCGACTTCTTATTCATATTATTATAACTACAATAATAGTAGCAATACCATTGTAAAAATTTATAATATATCAACAAAGTCAAAACCTACTCTAGTTAAGAGTTATGAATTATATGAATCATATTATACCTCTAGATGCATAAATAATAAATTGTATGTTATTGCCTCAGGAAACTTGAGAGAGGAAAATGATAAAATTGTTAGAGCCTATAAAGAAGATAATAATGAGCAAGAAATATCTCTTAAAAACATTAAATATTTAAAAGATGTACAAACAACAAAACAAACTCTTATTTCAGTAGTTGACTTAGATGATGTAAAAGCAAATATAAATGTAAGCTCTTATTTAATTGATATTTCAAATGCTTACGTATCAGAAAATAGTATTTATTTATTAGATCAAAAATATGACTATACTGATAGTATTCCCCCTATAAGCAAATTATTTGGATTAAAAGGTATTTTAGGAGTATTAACTTATAATGATGATTATGATTATTCAAATGATTACTATACAGAAATATATAAATTTGATATTTCAGGAGATGGTAAAGTATCCTATAATACAAAAAATAAAATAATAGGAAAAACAATAAATCAATATTCTTTAGATGAACAAAATGGTCACTTAAGAATTGCTCTATATGATAATGATGGAGCCAAAATTGCAATATTTGATGAAAATTTAAAACAAATAGGAATTTCTAATCATGTTGCAAAAGGTGAAAAAATGTACTCATCAAGATTCATGGGAAATAAAGCTTATTTAGTAACTTATAAAACAGTTGATCCTTTATTTGTAATTGATTTAAGTAATGAAACAAAACCAACAGTATTAGGAGAATTACATATACCAGGATATAGTACATATCTACATCCATACGACGAAAATCATTTAATAGGTATCGGAATGGAAACTGAAGAAATTGTCAATAAAAATTCAATTGGAAAAGTAACATCTACAACATCAAAAATAACAGGAATGAAAATGGCATTGTTTGATGTATCTGATGTTAATAATCCTACACAATTATCTCAAACTATAATAGGAGATAGCAGAACGACATCAGCAATTTTAACTAATCCAAAAGCGTTACTATTCTCTAAAGAAAAACAATTATTAGCAATACCTGTTAATAATTATAGTGAAGATTTTGAAATAGACTCTTCAATTGATTCTTATTCTTCTATTGTCGATTCATATACAAATTATAATAAATCTTATGTTTCAGAAGGCTACTTTGTATATAAAATAAATATAAATGATGGATTCAATTTAAAAGGAGTTATAACTCATGAAACTTCACAAAAAAATAAAAATCAATCGTCATATAGTTATAACTACTATAATTCTAAATTATTGAGAGGATTGTACATAGATAATAATTTATATACTATATCTGAAACAGCAATAAAAGTAAATAATCTTGATACTTTAGAACTAATTGATGAATTAAAAATAAAATAAAAAGTGGAGGTTATTGTTATGGAAGAAAATAATACAAATAAATCTGTTATGCATATAGTATCACTCGTTTTAGGTATAATATCTATTGTCACTGCTTTATTTTGGTATATTACATTACCAACAGGAATTGTTGCTATTGTATTTGGAGTAAAATCTTCAAGAAGGACAGGCAGTAAAATAGGAAAAGCTGGAATGATAACAGGTATTATCGGATTAGCATTATTTGCATTTATGTATATAGGAATGATTTTACTATTAGTTTTAGCAAATATGTATTAAAAATAATTTAAATAATAGCAGGGAAATTCCCTGCTATTATTATTCGAAAAATTATTGACTATTCCCTATTTTTGCGATATTATAATATAAATTAATTTTAATAGAAATGAGGAATTTAAAGTATGTTATGTTCAGAATGTAATAAAAATCCAGCAATACTTTTTTATAAAAAAATAGAAAATGGAAAGGAAAGTCTTGAAGGCTATTGTTATGATTGTGCAAAGAAAAAAGGAATAAATCCAACAGAAGTATTACATGATCAAAACAATATCCTTTCTAATGATAAAATTAACATTAATGATATGACTAAACAATTTGAAACAATATTTAAAGATTTAGCAGAAAACATAAATTTAGAAGACATTGAAAACTTAGACGGTGCAATTACATTTGAAAGTCAAGAACAAAATCCAGATAGTGATGAACCTTCAAAAATTTCTGGAGCGGCAATACCATTAGGCTCTATCTTCTCTAACATGTTTACAAACAAAGCTTCAAAAAGCAATTCTGATGAATCTGAAGAACTAAATGATGGCAGAAGAAAAGTTAAAGTTGAAAAAAAGAAAAATAAAAAACAGAACAAGAAAAAGAAATTCTTAGATACCTTTGGTACTAATCTTACAGATAAAGCTAAAAATAATGAATTAGACATTGTAATTGGAAGAGAAAAAGAAATACAAAGAATTGTTCAAATTTTAAATAGACGTTCCAAAAACAATCCATGCTTAATCGGTGAACCTGGCGTTGGTAAAACTGCAATAGCTCAAGGATTAGCAATAAAAATAGCAAATCAAAATGTACCAGCAAAACTTTTAAATAAAGAAGTTTATTTATTAGACATGACTGCTGTAATTGCAGGTACTCAATTTAGAGGGCAATTTGAATCTAGAATGAAAGGCATTATTGATGAATGTAAAGAATATGGAAATATTATCTTGGTTATAGATGAAATCCATAATATTATCGGTGCTGGTGATGGTGAACACTCTATGAATGCTGCAAATATATTAAAACCTGCATTATCCAATGGAGAAATTCAATTAATTGGTACAACAACATTAAAAGAATATAGAAAATATATTGAAAAAGATTCTGCTCTAGAAAGAAGATTTCAACAAGTTTTAGTAGAAGAACCAAACATAGAAGATTCTATTGTTATATTAGAAGGAATTAAAAAATATTATGAAGAATATCATAAAGTTAAAATTTCATCAGATATTATTCGTCAAGCAGTTATTATGTCTGAAAAATATATTCATGATAGATTTTTACCTGATAAAGCAATTGACATTTTAGATGAAGCTTGTTCAAGAATAAATTTAGAAAATAAAGATTTATTTAAGCTTGAAATGTTAAAACAAGAACTTGCTAAAGTTCAATCTGAAAAAGAAGAAGTTATCGCTGCTGATTCAACAGAAGATTATCAGAAAGCCGCAGATTTGAAAACACGTGAATGTCAACTAATTGAAGAAATTGATAAATTAAGCGCTAAAGCAAAACCAAAACAATTAAATGTACAAGATATTGCTAATGTAATTGAAAGCTGGACAAAAATTCCAGTTAAAAAAATAACAGAAGCAGAAACACAAAAATTATTAAACTTAGAAACTAATCTTCATAAAAGAATTATTGGTCAAGACGAAGCTGTTAGTAGCGTTGCTAGAGCAATTAGAAGAAATAGAGCCGGGTTACAAAGTACAAAAAGACCACCTTCTTTCATCTTTGTTGGACCTACTGGAGTAGGTAAAACTGAACTTGCTAAAAGTTTAGCTTATGAAATGTTTGGAAGTGAAGATTCTATAATAAGAATCGATATGTCTGAATACATGGAAAGTCACTCAACATCTAAATTAATTGGTGCACCTCCAGGTTATGTTGGATATGATGATGCTGGTCAATTAACAGATAAAGTTAAAAGAAAACCATATTCTATAATTTTATTAGATGAAATAGAAAAAGCTCATCCTGACGTATTTAATATTTTATTACAAGTATTAGATGATGGGAAACTAACAGATAGTCAAGGAAACACTGTAAGTTTCTCTAACACAATTATTATTATGACATCTAATGCAGGTTCTAACTCTAATATAAATTCAATTGGTTTTGGAAAACAATCAATTGATAAAAATAAAATAATGGATAGCTTAAAAGAATTATTTAGACCAGAATTTCTTAACCGTGTTGATGAAATTATTCAATTTGATTCTCTAACAAAAGAACAACTTTTAAAAATAGTTGATTTAATGTTAGAAAATACTAGAAAAGCTTTAAATGAAAAAGATATAAATATGGATATTACAAAGAAAGCAAAAAATTATCTTTTAGAAAAAGGAACTGATATAAAATTTGGAGCAAGACCTTTAAGAAGAGCTATTCAAAGATATATTGAAGATGAATTATCTGAAATGATTCTAAGAAGTCAACTTTTAGATGGTCAAACTGTAAAAGTAGATTTTGAAAATGATAAACTAAAATTTGAAGTTAAATAGGAGAAAATTATGTTTAAACATGTACCAAATATACTTACTATTATTAGATTTTTATTAATACCATTTATAATTTTTTATATTTTTACTGGTAACTATATATTAGCATTCTTGTTTTTTACCATTTCTGGTTTAACAGATATTGCTGATGGTTTTATAGCGAGAAAATTTAATTTAATCTCAAACTTTGGAAAACTAATGGATCCTCTTGCTGATAAACTAACACAAATATCAACACTTACTTCATTGGTTATAATTGGTATTATTCCTCTTTGGATTCTAATTATTGTATTACTAAAAGAATTTATTATGATAGTTGGTGCTTCTTTCCTTTATGGAAAAGATGTTGTCGTTTATAGTAAATGGTATGGAAAACTTGCTACTGTTTTATTCTATGTTGCAATTGTATTCTCTCTACTTGCAAAACAGTTCAATTTAATTGGTTTTTGGAGCAAATTTGACTTTCTATTATATTGTTTAGCATTAATTGCTACTGTATTTTCACTTATAATGTATGTTAAAGATTTATATCAAAAAGGATTTATTGATAAACAAGACTTAAAAAAAGAAGTTACAATAGATAAAAAAGAAAAGAAAAAATCTAGTTCAAAATAATGAACTAGATTTTTTATATATTATATTTTACTCAAAGTCTTCTATTAATTGATTTAATTCTTGTTTGCCATTTACCTTAATTCCATTTTTCATATTAATTTTATCTGTATCTGTAATATATTCTGTTGAAATATCTGTTACTTCATATTCGTTTTCAGTCCCATCTTCTAACAATTTATATATTACAACTTTCCCTTCCTTATCCTTCACAATATAGTGTTCACCACATTCTCCTTCTTCTTTTTTGCTTATTACTATTTGCGTATCTGAAAATTTATCAATTGTCCAACCAGCATATTTTTCTTTCAAATCCTCTTTTGTTTTATTTACTAACTCTTTTGGAATAGCTATATATTCACTCGTTGTGTGTCCACATTTATTATATGTTTTTTTCATAGTAATAAAACAATTAGGAGATATCTTTTCTTCTGTAGAATTAGCTTGAAGCATCTCCTCTTGTATTTCCTGATATTCATCCGTACAATCATCTTCAATCTTTTCATCTGATACTTTGGTTATAATATCTTCCTGTTCTTTATTTGGTTTACAAATTTGAACTCCAATTATAATTGCACCTATTATAACAATAATTGCAATTATACTCATAATTGTTTTATTCATAATAATTACTCCTTTTCTAATGTTTTATAACTATTATTTACGTTTTTGTTAAATTTATACAATCTTTTATTATTTGCATTTTAAAAATTCATTTATTTTTATCTCTTTTCCATTTGTTTTTATTTCTATTTCTCCCATTTTATCTGTCCTATAAATTCTTATATTTGCTTTTTCAAGATTTTGAATTGTACTATCTGATGGATGACCAAATTTATTATCTTCCCCTACTCCAATTATTGCATATTTTGGTTTTATCTTTTCAATAAACTCTGTAATAGAAGATGTTTTCGAACCATGATGTGCTACTTTTAAAATATCTGATTTTAATATATTTAAATTTTTAGAATATTTTTTCAAAATAGCTTTTTCAGCTATGGCCTCAATATCTCCTGTAAAAAGCATTGAATAATTTTTATAATTTAGTTTACATACAAGTGAATTATTGTTTATACTATTATCAGATATCATATTATCAGAAAAAGGCCATATAATATCAAAATACAAATTATCTTCTATACTTACTTTTTCTCCTCCTTCTACTATTTTTACATTTATCTTTTTTTCTTTTACAATTTTTATAAATTCCTCATAATTTTCTGATGATTTATATTGCTTACCTATTATGATGTTATTTACTTTTATTTCTTGCATAATATATAACAATCCACCGAACATGATCTTGATCAAAATGACTAATTATTATATAGTCAATTTTTGTATATCCTTTATCTAAAATATAAGGAAGTACTGTATTCTTACCTATATTATAATTTTTAGATTCACTTCCACCTCCATCAATTAAAATAGTATTATTATATGGTGTTACAATAAAAGTTGCATCCCCTTGTCCTACATCAATAAAATTTACTTTTAAGTTTTTAGGATAAAATTCTACTAATAAAATAATCACTCCTAATAATACTAAAGCCATCAAACTTCTTTTTTTATTTAAATACATCTTATATTTAAATAAAGCTATTAAATTTCTCATTCTTATTTGAGTAGCATTCAATTTTTTTTGATAATAAAGATTATGAACTAATTTAGAAATAATAATTATACAATATAATAAACATATCTGCCAAATCTTAGGTGTAGGAATATATAGTTTTGCAAATGGCAATTGGCTAATTTTAGATATTAAAATTAAAATATCAACTAATAATTTTATAATAGTAAAAATTACTTTAGCACATGGATTAATAATAAAGGACATGATAACTGCAATTATTCCTAATATAATAATAGGACCAATAATTATACTTACCAATAAATTAGTTATAAAAAAGTATATACTAAACAAATTAGTATGATAAATCATAATTGGCATAATTGCTAATTGAGCAGAAATTGTAACTGCTAATATATTCTTTATCTTTTCAATTGCCTTTGTATCTTTTTTATTAATTTCATATTTTAATTTTTTAGAAGTTATTTTTATATTTTCTAAAACTACATAAACATTTTTATAAAAAACAATAATTCCAATTGTTCCTAAATAAGAAAATTGCAGCCCCATACTAGTAATAAGAAATGGATTATAGATAAGTATACAAAATAACGATATTGCAATTGAATTCCATACATCATTTTTTCTATACATTATTTTTGAACCTATTATTAATATCGCCATTATTGCCGCTCTTACTATTGAAGCTGAAAATCCTGTTATAAACATATAAAAAATAAGAACAATAATTATAATAAAATTAAGTTTTCTCTTTCCTAATTTTGTTTTAAATAATAAATTAATCCCAATAATTATATAAGTAACATGCATTCCCGAAACAGCTAAAACATGTGAAATATTACTAATTCTAAAATTTTCCTTTAATTCTTCTTCTATTTCTTCTGTGTCTCCTATCAAAATTCCAATTAAAATATCTGCTTTTTCTTTATCTAAATTAAGATTAACTTTTTCTTTTATTTTTTTACTAATTAAATGTGCATATTTTATGAAAAA
>ERZ791919.341-NODE-341-length-53502-cov-8.238592_pt1 | contig 53502 bp, 50 predicted proteins | sample MGYA00510137_ERZ791919 | MGnify/ENA primary metagenome ERZ791919 (study PRJEB30046, sample SAMN00792059) | human gut metagenome | study: EMG produced TPA metagenomics assembly of the A metagenome-wide association study of gut microbiota in type 2... | reverse complement strand
GAAAGGAAACACATGAATTTCAATATAGCGTCCGGTAAACAGAGTTGCCAGATCCGCACTCAACAGGAAAGCATTAGAGCCTGTTACATAGATGCCGCTTTCAAAAACATAAATTTTTTAATTTTTTGAAAGTGAAAACTATGTAACGCAACCCGATCTGCAATCATGCTGGTTCATAACCATCCGTCAAATAAATTGCAGCCAAGCATGGATGATATAGAAACAACGGCAAGGGAACAGATGAATGCTGGTTCTGCCAAAGAGCGACTAATGAAAGCGATTATAGGAGGCATTTTCGTCGGTTTTTGTCCTGAAAAATCGGAAGTATAAGAAATCTACGATTGCATTTCTGGAGCGCTTTCTGAATTATCTTGGTGTTGAAAACACATTGCACCAGTTTTTATCAGCCCTCTCATCGTATGCAATTCCAGAAATGGAGGAATTCTATGAACCTGCACGAGCATAAAGAAAAATTTGAAGAACTGATTGCAATTGTAGCAGATTATATAGGAGTTCCTGCTGATGCGGTTCGCAGGGATTACTATATTGTTCAAATGATGCAAAACCTTTAAAACAGCGAATACGCCGAAGTTGCCTATGTTATCTGAATGCGCCTCAAAAAACAGTTTTTACATCTGTATTGTAACTCCAACAAGAAAGGATTCCTCACCGGGAACAAGATCGAGATCACCGCCATGGCCTTCAATGATTTTTCGGACAGAGGAAAGCCCGATTCCATGATCAGCAGATGTACCCTTTCGGGAGAGGAATGTTTTTCCCTCCTGCAAGGCCAGACCGTCGTAAGTGTTTTCAATCTTCAAAAAGTACATATTGCCTTTGGTTTCGCCTGCAATGAAAATGCGGTGCACCCCTTGCTTTTGGCGGCTGCACGCTTCAACGGCATTGTCCAAAAGATTGCCTAGTACCGTACACAGTTCCACATCGGTAAGCGGCATCTGATCAGGAAGATCGAGCCGCACCTGAAATTCTGTCCCCTGTATCTGCGCCATGCCGTAGTAGTATTCAATCAGCGCATTTACGACGGTATTTTTACAGAACGCAACATAGGAGTGACCCAATGATGCCGCAACCTGTTCCTCAACCTGTAACAGGAAGGAGCAGATCTCTGTCTGCCCATGTTCAGAGGCCATGCGGTCTATGGTGCGCAGATGGTGTTTGATGTCGTGGATCAGCCTTCTGTTTTCTGCCGCTGCCTCAGAAACCTGACGGCTGTATTCGGTCTGCATAGAAAGCTGACGGATGACCTGCTTGCGTTCTTCCTGAAAAATCAGGCTGTTTCCATACCCCTCTACCACATCGCGCCAGAGGGAATAACCGATGGCGGCTGCTATGAAAAAGCTGCCCCATTCCACAAACCAACCGCCGATAACCGGCTCATAAACCGGCAGAAGGCGATCCCATATAAAGGCGCAGGTTGCGGCTGCCGCAGCATAGAAGATCGGCCTGCTCCGTTTTTCTCCTCTGTGAATGGCAAGCACAGCGATGATAAATAGATAGAGTGCAGATGCCGCCTTATAACAAAAGACCGATGCAGAGAAGAAACGAATCGCTCCAAGGGAGAGATGGGAAGCCATCATGCCATACACAAACGCATATACCAGGAAGGCAGCGCCCACCCCATTACTGATGGCCGCAGGCAGGAAGCCCGGCCTGCATATCCGGTTTTGCAGAACTACGATCAGCCAGGTAACCAGATAGATACAGAACAGTTCAATCGTGTACCAGGGGAATACGGGAAGCGCAGCCAGCATATGAAGCACAGGATAGGATGACAGGCCGCACATGGCAAGGCAGATCAGTCCGAACAGGAATGTATTTTTCTGTTTCATCCGGCGGCTGAAATAAAAGGACAGCAGCGCACAGACAAAGGTAACTGTACAGCCAAACAGGCAGAATGCAAACCGGATTCCTCTGGTTGTATTGACCGCCAGCATCGTTCCGAAAGCAGGCGGATAAACAATCCCTCCGTAAAAGTGGTCATAGTTGCTGACCGCTATGGTGAGTGTGACCGGTTTTCCGCCATGAAAAGTGACCATGCGGTTTTGAACCAATGGTGTCCCATGTGCAGGTTCCCCCATTTGCAGGATCAGGTCTTGATCCAGATAAAGGTTGTAAGCAGAAAACACTTCCGGGATTTCCAGTGCATACACTTCCTTCCGTTCCGGCAGAAAGAATGTCATCTGGTAAGTCCCGCAGCCATAGGGAGAAGGGCTTGCAGGACTGGAAAAATTGGTCTGCTCTCCGATGGAAAGGTAGCGCATATAATGGCTTTCATCCCGTATTTCTTCCGGGGTCAAAAGCGCGTCAGGATAAAATGCCCAGCCGGATACCAGAAAGCGCACCGGTGACTTTTGAAGTTCTTCCTCAGAAAGCGCCAGAATCCCATTTGCCGCCTGGATTGTGTCCTGACCATATTTATTATTGAACTGATACAGGCCAAGAAAAAACAGGGATGAGCACAGGCAGACCATACATAAGGCAGCATATTTTTTTACCACAGAAGATACCATCTTATTTTCGCCTCCTCCTTAGGAAAAATTCACCGGCAGACAGAAGAACCAGACAGACCGGAATGAAAAAGAATATGGGCGGCCGGCTGTGCTCTGTGTCGGCAGCATGTGCCAGGGAAGCGGTATCTTCCTTTCCCACAATGGTGTAAGTCCCTGTATGGCTGATCTGAAAGGAAGCGGCTTTCGCCGTATCGTCGTAACCGGTCATGGGGATTTCCACGCCGCTTTCATCACAAAGGAACAATGTGCCGGCTGCCGGGTCATTTGGATAGGGCAGCATGACAGAAACATCCGGCAGGGAGTTGAGCACAGTTCCATTGATGGAAAACGAAAAAGAAAAACCGCCATCCGTATCCTTTTGGATGATGACTTCAATCTGATCTTCGTTTTGGATACCCTCCGGCAAGGCGTCTTTGGGTATGCTGATGGTGATTCCCTGTTTGGAAAAGACGGCTCTTTGCTCCCCTGTTTGCAGCATCATCAAAAAGCGTGTGCCGGAAATCCGGTCAGTGGTTTCATCAAAGAACTCTGAAAAAGCAGAGTTTTTGGAATCTGCATCTTCCTCTGTATCACCGTTTGCCTGTTCCGATGGGAAATCGTCTTTATCTATATCTATGGAATCATCCTTTCCATCCCAGGATGGCTCGGAAGGCTTGTGATCCGCAGGATCATTTTCCCCGCTGACCGGTGGTGCTTTTTCAGAATCATCGGAATTCGTTCCACCGCCATTTGTTGCAGGCGATCTTAAAGGCTTTGTGGAGGGCCTGTCTGCGAAACCGTCATCCTGATCGTCGGTATCTTCAGGAGGCGGCTGAATGATGGTGTCGGGTGGATTTCCGCCTGCATCCCCTCCATCCCGGTCGCCTTCATGATACCCTTCAAGAACAATTTCATCTGCGTAGGTAAAGGACAGGATGCCGGTCTGTCCGCCGTCATAATCAACCTGAAGGCGGTAACCGCTGCCCGGCGTCAGCAGACGGGTGGCAATCGAGAGCATTTCCCGTCCCACGTAAATGCCATTTTCCAGACGGTTCCATGAACCGTTGTTTTCGGACAGCCATACACTGATCTTATCCAGTTCTCCCGGCGGTGTGACCCAGGGAAAATAAAGGTTTCCTCTGGCGGCCAGAAAACAGTTGATGTCTGGGCTGCCCGGAGCCTGAACAGAAACAGGAATTGAAATTTCAGGGAAATCGATACGATCCGCAAATACGGTATTTTCCGGTGCGGTCAGCCTTCCTGCTGCATGGTACAGTCCCACAGTATTCAGATCAATACACGAAAAATCCCATTCCACCACAGCGGTGTAGCTGGTTCCGTTCTCCGCATAGCATTCCAGATAATACGGGGAGGCGGCGAATAATTCTTCCAGCGCTTCAATTTCGCTGCCCTGTTGGAGCGCAAATGCATTTGTATAAGGATACCATTGCTCTATGGAGGTAATGACAGCAGGCGTCATTTCTTCTACCCGGACGGAAATCTGCAGCTCCTGCAATACAGCTTCACCAAAGGCATACCCCTCCGGCAGTTCAATCCGGCCTGCTGCGGCATATTCTCCCGGAGTGGTCTGGTCAATGTCTGAAAAATCCCATGCGACAGAAAATGTTTCCTGCCGGATTTCTTCACCTGCTGTTACAGTGGCGCAAACGGTCTGATACTGAAGGGCCAGCTGATAAATTTCCTCCAGGTCATCATCAGACGGTGTGGTTCTAAGGGGCAGGGTAAAGGCCGGCAGGGAGAGCAGTTCGCCTTCCTTTTGTATTTCCGTGACAAGGACGAGGGGTATTTCTTCCGGTGTTTCCGGGGTTCCGCTATCCAGTGCCCCTGAAGCTTTGTTTTCTAAACCCGGCGGATTCTCCCTTCTTTCATCGGCGTTGGCTGGGGTTGCAGTTCCAGCGGCAAATGCGGGGATACTGCCGGTCAGGCAGAGGAGGCAGGCCAGACAGCCCCCCAGAATACGCTTGCGTATTTGTTTCATTCTCATACGATACGCCCCATTCCAGAGAAAACATACTGACGGTAGGTTTCCCGCAGCTGTTTTCCATTGCGGAGAGCAATCGGAAGTGCCTCCCCGTTTATCAAACGGAAGGTTTGGCTGTCAACATGGCTGATATAATCCATGTTGATTAAAACGCCCCGGTAGCAGGGCAAAAAACGCTTGTCCTTCTGCAATGCGGCAGTAACCTCCTGAAAGCCTCCGCTTACCGGTATCACGCGTTCCGCCGTATGAATCCGTGTCATACGGTTTTGATAATCTATGTATAGAATTTTCTCTGTGGGAAGTTCCAGCTTTTGACGGTCAGCCATAACCGAAAGTGTCATCACTTCATAGGGCGGTTTTAGCTGGCACAGCTCCATCGCTTCTTCAAAATCTGCCTGATGGAGCGAAAGAGGCTTCAGCAGATAATAGCTGGCGGACAGGCTGTACCCCATCCGGGCATAATCTTCTGTAATGGTCAGAAAAACGATCTTACAAAGCCTGTTTTTCTGGCGCAGCCTTCTGGCGGCTTCCATTCCATCCATGTTCTCCATATAGATGTCCATAAAGACAAGCTGAAAATTGACCTGGGCGGCAGCTTTCAGAAAATTCTCTCCGTCCTCAAATTCTGTCAGCGTATAGTCCAGCTGATGCTTTTTCATATAATTTTCCAGGCAGGCAGACAGTTCTTCTCTGTCCTCTGCTCTGTCATCCACAATCGCAATCTGCATCGTGCCATCTCCTTTGCACAATAATCCAATATTAGTATAACATAAAACCGCAGGAAAAAACTTGCGTCTTAAACAGGAAACCTGCGTCTTAAACAAAGTCGGTTGCATTTCCCTTGACAAGATGCTACCCTAATTATACTACCAGACTTTCCGATGAGAAGGTCTGTTTTTTTTATGTGATAGGAAATTCCTATCACATAAAACGCTCCGCGAGGATCGCACTGCGGCGGTTAGGAAGTATGTCGCAGAAGCGACCCGCCGCAGGCGGAGAATCCTGCGAGCAGGATTCTTTTTTTATTTTTTTTCAGGAAAGGAGGCTCAGCATGAAAATCGCACTTTGTACGGAGCTGAGAAATGTGGAATGGTTTGAAAGCAGGCTGCGCTCCCTTTTTGATGGGGATGGGCAGCTTGCGATTGACGAATTGTGGAATGAGAACCAGCTTGCTCAGGCACTCCGGCGAAGCCGCTACCATGCGGTTGTCATCGCCATGGCCGGAGCAAAGGGACTGGAGGCGGCCATACAGGCGAAGCGGCTGGCTCCGGAAGTACCGCTTGTCTGGTGGAGTGATGATGAAAACTTTGCCCTGATTGCGTATCACCTGCGTATCCCTGTGTTTCTTCCAGCAGACTGCTCCGATCAGGAGCTATATGAGGCGATAAAACCCATCATGAAATGGAGGTACGAAAATGCGAATTGCGCTATGCAGTTATAGCCAGAAAGAAAAAGAAACCGCTTTGCTGATGAAGCTGGGCAAAGTAGACCGCTTTGATAATGGCGTATTTTGTACCTATGCCATGCAGTGGGATGGGCCTTATGATGCTGTGGTGGTCATGGAGGACGGAGCCAGGGGGATGAATTTCTGCATGAGCATACGAGGGTACAGCAAGGATGTCCCTCTCCTGTGGATCAGCGATCAGGCAGAGTTTGAACCCCAAAGCCGCAGGATGCAGGCGGACACCTTTTTGGTAAAGCCTGTGACGGAATATCAGCTGCGGGAGGCAGTATCCCGGCTGCTTCAGGAAAAAGGGTAAAAGAGAGGAGTTTACATGAAAAAGAAAAACACCATGCCAGAGAGGGATTGGCAGCAGACCCATGAAAAAATCAGGTGGAGGGAGCTGCGTAAGCGCATACTTGTGATGGGCTTGACCGTTGCGATGGTTGCCAATACTGTAGACCTGTCCGCACTCTCGGTTTCTGCAAAGACCGATGAAAGTGAGACAGGTAAAACGACTATAGTTTCCTTTGAGGAGCTTTCAAAGGACATCACGGAGCAGACCCTGCCCATCGGTGCGCTTGAGAGCGACATCAAGTTTCCGACTAGCCTGACCGTTACGGTAGAAAAGACCACGCAGGCGGATGAAAAGGAAGCCGACGATGAAGAAGATGCTTCCGAGACGGGAGATACAGAGAAAGACGATGCGCAGAAGGATGACAGTAATGGAGATACTGCGTCCTCTGATGATAAGAAAGATACAGCATCCTCAGATGAAAAGGATGGAGATTCCGGCAATGCAGATGCTTCCGAGACGGGAGATACAGAGAAGAACGATGCGCAGAAGGATGACAGTAATGGAGATACTGCGTCCTCTGATGATAAGAAGGATACAGAATCCTCAGATGAAAAGGATGGAGATTCCGGCAATGCGGATGCTTCCGATAAGTCTGGTGCTTCTGACAACGGAAATGCAGATACAAAGGATTCGGATACATCAAAGGATTCTGGAAATTCTGACAAATCAAACAACCCAAATGGCTCTAGCAGCTCTGATACAGAGGATACACAGGCACGTGCCGACCTACCCTCTGCTTTTGGTGCGCTTATTGGACAGATGGCGGATGCCCTTCTGCCGCATAAACTCATAGTACACGCGGCAGAGAAGGACGATGCCTCTGACACAGCATCCACATCCGATGGTGCAGACAATGCAAAGAAAATCGACACAGCATCTACATCCGATAATGCGGACAGTGTAAAGACGACAGGCAGTTCTGACGCAGCAGCTTCCTCTGAGACAGAGACAACGACGGAGAAAATCCGTCTGGAAAACATCAAGTGGGAGCTGAATGTGGAAGAGAGCGACGCAGAAGAATTTGACAGCAGTGAAGCGTCAAACGGCTTCTGCTATGCCTATACGCCGGTACTGCCGGATGAGGATGGAGACGGCAACCAGCTCATATTGGGTAAAGACGTGGAGCTTCCGACCATCTATGTGCTCGTAGGCGAATATGGGATTGCACTGCTGGCTGGGAGTGGTACAGTCCAGATAACAGAAACGAATGCTGACGGAACGAAAGCCCCTTATACCGCCCAGGACCTTGCAACATGGATTGGCAAGCATGGAAGCGCAAACCTGGAAAAAGTTTCCATTAAACTGTTGAATGATGATGCCTCCATAACAAGTGCGCTTACCATTGGTACCGGTTTGGCAAAAGAGATAGAGCTGGATTTGAATGGCCATACATTGACACTACAGGGGGACAATGCGCGTTTATATTTTATAAGAGCAAATATAACAATTACCTCGTCCGGCTCGAATGAGGGAACAATTACAGGCAGCTATCAATATGGGCAAGATAGATTAAAAGGAGATGGACTGATAACTGTAGAGAGGAATGTGCTGACAATTGAGCATGTCACAATCAAAAATGCTGGAAAGGGTTCCGCAGTTGCGATGTGGAGAGGTGCGACCTGTACCATTGACAAAGCAAATATTAGTGGAAGTAATGGTAGTCAGGAAGGCGTCATTACTATTTGTGAAAGTAACGCCTGTACAATTACCAATACGAAGGTGACCGGAAATGTTGCGTCTGGCTATGGCGCTATTATGTTTATGGACAGCTGCTCCGACTGTACCATTGGTGATGGCGCAGTTATTAAAAATGAGAACAGTGGGGGTTACTGCGTCAAAGTCAATGGTAATTATAACGTTAAAATTACAGTTGAGAAAGACGCTACTTTAACGGCGAATACTGGCAGCGGTACTATAATGAATACCAGCTATGGTAAGGTAGCCGTAGTCATCGAGGGTGGAACCTTTAATGGACGTCTTTTTCTGCCCGATAACAGCCAGATTACAGGAGGAACCTTTGTCCCTGCTTCAGGCTGTGCGATTGAAGCTAATGGTTCTAACAAAACCCTGCAGGACCTTCTGAAGGTCGGCTATACCTTACAGTATGATGATGGTACCTATGCGAACTTAACAGCTAAGTATACAGACAAAAAGAAAAAGGTAACGGCTGTTAAAAGTCCGCTCTATTTCACAACGCATCCAACGATTGTCAGTGGAGCGGAAATTGTGATGGAAAACTATACCGCTGACGAGGCGCCTGAGCTAACCGTAAAAGCGGTATCTGGCAGTGATAGCAGTGGCAGTATCTCCTACCAGTGGTATGCTGATAAAACCATAAATGGAACAACAACCAAAGTAGAACAAACGGGGCAGGGTGCAACATCTGCGACCTACAAGATTCATACGGGACTTTTGGCAGGCACCTATCAATACTATTGTGTAGCGACCTGCGGTGAATATACGGCGACCTCCCAAAAGGCTGCTTTTACGGTAGAAGAAGGTGTTGCGGAAGTTACGGTAGGTGGGAATACAACACGTTATGCAACACTTACGAAAGCAATAGCTGCAATGAAAGATGCAGTAGATGCTGCTGATGCAGACCTTGAAATTACGTTGAAAATCCTGAAAAATATTTCTGAGACAGGAAGCGAGTGGAAAATAGATGGGGGTACAAAAAATGTCAATTTTTGTATGGACCTAAATGGCTGTACCGTTACAGGAAAGGGTCTTTATATCACTGGCGAAGGTGTGGAGGCAGTCTTTAAAGACGCAGGCACGGGACAGAATGGAACACTGAACGCTCCAATTTTTATTCAGAACAAAGCAAAGCTTACGGTAGAGAATGGTAATTATACGAAGAACTTGAAATTTTCCGGCGGTGCGACTGGAGAATTAAAAGGCGGTCATTACAGCCAAAGTATTTATATTGGAAATGCTAATAGCGACAATACAGGCATTTCCTGTACAATTACCGGAGGTACGTATGATGGAAGTGAGGTTCGAGTATGCGGCGGTGCGGCTCTTAGCGTATCCGGAGCTGATACAAAGATAGAGACTTTGCAGATAGACCACAGTATCAAGCTGCGTGCAGAAGTAACGCTTTCGGGTGGTGAGTATGAGATAATTACTCTGCATGCTTTTCCTGGAAGCAATGACGATTTGCTTGATGAAGAACAGCGCTATGCTATCGAGGATACACTGGCAGATGGTTATGCCTTTTATTCATCTGGTATTAAGACCGATATAAGCAGAACGGAAAAAACGCTGAACAATGTAAAGGTACTTCCCGCTGATACACCAGAGGATGCATCTTTGGCTGTTGTAAAGTTTCAGATAGAGAAAAATGACGGTAAGACAAAAACAAAGTACTTTCTGACATGGGATGCTGCTATGAGTTGTCTGGAAGCTACGGAATCGAATTTGAACAATCTGCAGGATTATGCGACGTGGAAGAAGCTGGAAATTCTGCTGCTGAAGGATGCAGAAGCTACTAGGGGTTATGCGTTGGCTAATAAAGCGTATCTCCCAGCTGAGATAACGCTGCGTTCAGAGGGTAATGAGCCACATACCTTGACGGGTAGGGTAAACCACCTGTTTAAGACAGGGGAGCAGGATGTTACCATAGAAAATATAAACGTGGTTGGAAACATAAACTTTCTTGGTAATACGAAAGGTACACAGGCGCAGGATGCCGCTGTACTGCGGCTGGGCGAGGGCGTAGCTGGACTAAAGGATGTAATGGTTTCTTCTGGCAAGGCGGAGATAGTTATAGAGAAGGGAGCAGAAATACCTAAAACGTTTACAGGAGATGGAGGTAATCTGAATGCCAGCATCTACTGCAATCATGACTCTGCTGATTTTTCCAGCAAAATAACGAAGGGAGCCAGCGCATTTAAGGTATGGTTTCCGATAGAGCTGGGTGGTATCGCTCTGCCTACAGGTGGAGAAAATGACACGAATGTCACACAGAGGGACGGTGTAACCTACGGACTGTACAGCAATGGAGGTACGACAGGTCAGAAGATTAAGGTCACGGGCGAAGTCTGCTCTTATGAGCCTTATGGCGGCAATGCAGTAACGATAGATACGACAGACCTTTCCTTCACGATGCCGTCTTCCAAGGTAACCCTTAAGACACATACGAAGGATGACTATGGCTATTGCAGCAAATGTAAAAGGACTGACCTTGAGACAGCCAAGAAAAATGAAAAGCTGATAATTGAGGGTCTGGAGGGACGTATTTACGATGGCTATCCGCAGGTAATGACGGGTATTACACTGAAAACTGCAAATGGAGATGTAAAGCTTACCGGACCAGAATACAAATCTGGAAAAGAGCTGGCACAGGACTCCACAGGCTCTGCCAATGCAGACATTACAAACGCAGAGTATACGGTAGTCTATGAAAACAACATTAAATGTAATGAAAATAAAGAGTCAACTGATGCGCCTACAGCGATAATTACCGGACGCGGCGCTTACTATGGTACGGTTGCATTTAAGTTTGCAATCGGACAGGGTGAGATGCAGGTAGCAGGCGCTACGGCAGCTGCGACAGAGTATGATGGAAAGGCGCATACGGCATTGGCTGACAGTGATGCGATAAGCGTAACGCTTAAAGCGGATAAGTATGATGCGAATGCACATATTCCGGTAACAGACGGTTATATTGCGCCCTGTCTGGGTAAGAAGCTTGCAACGGATGGATTTGACAGTGAGTATATGGATACATTTCCGCTGCAAATAACTTGCAAAGGAGCAGATGGAAAGGCGTATGGGGACGCAAATACCTATACGGTTACCAATGCAGGCAGCTATCCTTTTAAGATTATTGTTATGCCGGAAAATAATAGTTGTCCGTCTGTTGTGATACCGCTGACAGCGAAGATTACGCCGCGCCCGATTACGATTAAGGTTGAAAATATGCACAGAACCTACGGAGAAATTTTCCCGGGAATGGAAAAGCTTAAATTTAAAATCGTAAATGGAACATTGGCGGCTGGCGATACGAAGGAAGAATTTTGGAAGGAATTAGATTTCTGGACAGATGCGGAGGCAACAAAGCCGGATGGTGATGCTGGCAAGTGGGCGTTTGGGATTAAGGAAGCTTCAACCAGTGGAAGGTACAGCATAAAGGTAGAGGGCTACTATGAGGCCATCAACAACGATGACCCTGCTGCTGTTACGAGAGAAAATGGTTTCCTTTACACTGACAAGGCACAGGGTGAGTTTGTGAAGCTTGCAGGCTATCAGGATAACTGGAGTGTTAGCTATGGAGCTGATCCGTTCTCTCTGGCAGTAAAAACAAATAATATCCACGACAACCTTCCTGAATATACCGTCATAGATGCAAAGGATGCAAATGGTAATGATATAGATGAAGCAGACATTGCGACAAGGCTTCTTTCGGTTTCAAGGGAAGGAGAGGTAACGATTAAGGGCGCAGGAAGCGCGACGATTAAGCTTTTATATCCTACAGCTATAAATTATACAGCGGCAAAGCCATTGACCGTAAAAGTCAATATCGCACAGGCTTATTGGAATCCACCAAACATTTACAGAGATTTTCTGTTCCTCAGGGGCGGCTCGGACAGCATCGACCTGGCAGCGCTTCTGCCAAAGGATTGCGGTGGAGTAACCTATGACGTAGTCAAGACGTCGGACAGTAAAAGCATCCTTGAAGGAGTGAGCGTTTCTCAGGATGGCAGGCTCTCTTACACAGTAAAGACAGGTGGTGCAGTAGGTGACGCGGCAACGATAACTGTGCCAGTATCGACTGCGAACTATAATATAAATACCAATCAGGGAATCCTGGTCGTAATAAAACTGATAGACCAGCTACCGGTACAACTAAAGGGCGGCATAAGCCTTAAGAAGGCTGCCTTAACCTACGGAGAGGCGCTTTCCAGCCTGCAGTTTAACAGTGCAACCTTTGCGGATAAGGTGAGCGGAAAGACAGTACCCGGAAAGCTTTCCTTTGATGAACCGGACAAAAAACCGGATGCAGGGGATTACAATGCGGCATGGACCTTTACACCGACGGATGATGCGTATGCGAAGTGCAAGGGAATGATAACGGTCAGCGTCAAAAAAGCAGTGCCGAAGGTTGTGAGCGTGCCGATTCCCGAAGCGTATTACTACAGCCCTACGGGTATTGCGGCTGACTGGTGTCAGAGCCATGCGCAGAAGCCGGGCGAGGTAAGAGGCGCAGATGGCGCAATGCTTGATGGCATCTGGTGCTTTAAGGAGGCAAGCCTTGTACCAAAGCCTGGAACCAATGCGTATCCGGTTATCTTCACGCCGACGGATACGAAAAATTATGAGACAATAGAAAAAACGGTAACGCTGACAGTAAAGAAAGCAATGCCATATATCAGTACACAGCCCGCCATAGCAAATGCGTATACGCATGGCGATTACCTGTACAATCAGACGCTGGCAGGTGCAGCGATTTATGGCAATGGCATGGGAAGTACTGGCACTGGCACTGGAGCAGCTGCATCGGTAGCCGGAACCTTCAAGTGGAAGGCGCCTTCGACGAAGCTTACCTATCTTGGAAATAAGACCTTCGAGTATCTCTTTACACCGGAGGATACTGCTTCCTATGAGGCAGTGACAGGCAGTGTGACAGTAACGGTTAATCAGGCACAGGCTGCACCGTTTATGCCGGGCAGTAAAATGAACGTGGCAAAATTCTGTGAGACGGTCGGCAGTGTGAAGCTGCCACAGGGCTGGAAATGGGATGATGCGGATGCGGCAAAAGCACTGGTAGAAGATGATGGCACTGGTGGTAATGTAACTTCTGCAACGGCAGTTTATGACGGGGCAGATAAGGGCAGCTATAAAGAGGAAACCGTTACGATTCAGATTACCCGTGCAAGCTGCGAGCATGCAAAGAAGGAAGTAAAGGGAGCTGTCAAGGCAACCTGTATCGCAGAGGGAACTACGGGTGAGACCTGGTGTCTGGTATGCGGTAAGAAATTAGATGACGGTGTTGCAACGCCGAAGGATACGGCGAACCATACGAATCTTGTAAGCAGACAGCTCAGACCGGCAACGACCACGCAGGAGGGCATCATGTCCTATGCGTGCAGCGGCTGTGGCTACTATGCGGAAAAGGCGATTGAAAAGCTTGTATCTGGCGGCTCTTCCAGCACAGGAAGCAGTAACAGTTCCGGAAGCAGCTCCGGACATCACAGTGGAAGCACAGGAAGCAACTTGGGCAGGAAGGATTCTACGGCAGCGCAGTCAGCAAACCAGGCACCGGCTCCGACGCCTGCAGCCGCTCCTATGCCAGTACCGGCTCCAGCTCCGGCGCAGCCGGCAAACCCGATAAGATCGCAGGGCAATGCAGCTGCAGAGCAGGGTGAGCAGGCAATGCCTTTTATCCGCGGAGAGGACGGCAAGGAAGGCTGGGAGGTCATTAAGGCAGAGACAGCGGCACGCGCAGAGGGCGAGAGGGTCACTGTTGATATGAACGGTGCAAGCGTAGTGCCGGGCGATGTATTCGATGAGATACGAGGAAAGAACGTAACGATAGAATTCGACCTGGGAGGTGGCATTTCCTGGTCCGTAAATGGAAAGAGCGTCTCAGATAAGGTCGGAGATATTGACTTTAGGGTAACGTATGGCGAAGAGGCGTCGGATGCGATTCCGGTAGACCTCATCAATGCGCTGACAGGCGAGAGGACTTCGATGAATGTAACACTTGCCTATGAAGGAAGGTTTGGCTTTGAGGCAGTCCTGCGTATCAACGTAGGGGCAGCTAACCAGGGGCTTGTGGCAAACCTCTTCTACTACAATGAAAGCACGAGGGAACTGGAATTCATCAGTGCAGGAGAGGTAGATGCGGAAGGCTTTGCTTATCTTAGATTTACCCATGCTTCGGACTATACCATCGTGTTAGATGAGGCTTCGATGGAGGAAGCAGCCCTAACAGATACCACAGGCGCAGCAGGAAGCGATGGGGCTGAGAGTGCAGAGACGGCTTCCGAGGATAGCGTAAAGGATAACTCTGATACGGAGAGCAGGGCAGCGTTTATCTGGCTGATAGCCTTTGCAGGAATCGCAGCAGCGGCAGCGATAGGAGCGGTAGCTGTAAAAAAGCGCAAGGAAGAGAAACAAACCAAATAAATCTATGAGTGGAAATGCTCCTGATTTTGTAATCGGGAGCATTTTTTTATAGGAAAGTTCTACCTTTGGGCTTGCTAGATATGAAAAGTGCCCGCAAGTTAGCGGGCACAACAAATAAACGATAGGTTTTAGAAGATATAGAAGCCTTTAGCACCAGGGAAGTCTTCACCAAACTCATCGTCTTCATTTAAGAAGTAATCCATATCCAAAGGAAGATAATGTACAATCGCGCCAACGATTAAAAGAAAGAATACCAAAGAGCCGGACGGAATAATGTAACAGTTAGGGGCGATATGCGGTCAAAATGTCGGGTCTGCATCTGATGTTTTGATCGCAATTACATACGGAAGAATAAAGTATCGTTCTGCATCAAAGAGCAGAAAAGAGAGTTACAGAATATGGATTTCGCCAATATAAAGCGACTGTTCGCCAAGAACTTGCGAATTTTATTGGATTTTTTCGCCAAACCTATTGAGTTTGTCACTGTAATGTGCTAAAATAAATAATGTATTCGTATGTAATTTGATAGGTAGAGGTGTGGAGAATGAGAATGAGAATGAGCTATAAAAAGCTATGGTTGATGCTTGTAGAAAAAGAAATATCTCCGGCTACACTTCGTAAAGATTTGAATATAGCCACAGGAACAATGACAAAACTGCGCCGCAATGAGGAAGTTGCCCTTTCAGTCCTGCTTCGTATATGTGAATATCTGGACTGTAACATTGGAGATATATGTGATGCAGTACGAGTAGAAACAGAGCAATGCTTTGACCAATAAAAACACATTGGAGGAACGGGATATGAAAATACAGTTCTGCCCTTATTGCGGGACAAAGTTAGATGAAGATGCAAGGTTTTGTAAAAATTGTGGGGAATCCGTAGTGCAAGCACAACAGTCCACAGGCAGTATTTCCTCCCATGAAGAACCTAATATGGAAACAATACAGCCTAAAATGGAGCAAGTTAAGGAAGATCCGAGAACAAAACGAAAAACCGTGTATGATGGAGAACTACATAAATGCCCCAACTGCGGTGAACTGTTAAAATCATTCACAACCGTCTGTCCAACTTGTGGCTATGAGGTTCGTAGCGTTACCACAAACAGTCCTGTCGAAGCGCTTGCAAAGAAAGTAGAAATGACTTCTTCCTTGGACGATAAAATTGAGCTAATTACCAACTTCTATATTCCTAACACTAAAGAGGACATTTACGATTTCTTTATTTTGGCAGTTTCCAATTTAGAAGACAAGCGGTACGACACGGATGATGCCTGGAGAGCAAAACTTGAGCAGGCTTATCATAAAGCAAAACTCTCCTTTGGCAATACTCCCGAATTTGATTATTTGGAAAAGCTGTATACTCGTACTCGCAAAGAAGTGAACAAAAGAGAACGAGGTACCGCAGCCATCTTTAGAAGAAACAAAGTTGCGTGCATTACCGCTCTCTTAATTGGCGGTGGAATCTTAATGCTTGTTATTGGCATTGCTTTGTTTGCTGCAGGCTCCCCCGAAGAAAACTTTGGAATCTCTTGGGGTGGCTTGATGTTTGCAATTATTGGCATCAATTTCTTAATTGCTCCAACTTGGGTTGTTGAAGAAATGAGAAAAAAAGAAGGGAAAGGCAAGAAGAAAAGCAGCCTTACAAATAATAGTTCCACCCGTACCATTGGAAAAGACCACGATGAGTTCTATCACGAAAACTACGACGATATGACAGAATACTTGAAGGCTCGTGGTTTTAGAAATGTAATTGCCAAGCCCGTAAGGAAAGGTCTTCTTGACACAGAAGGGGCTATTGAAGGCATCAGCGTTGCCGGCAATACCGAGTTTGACGGAGACGATGAGTTCGATATTGATTCTACAATAATTTTTCGATACTATTCGAGAAAACGATAAGGAGGGCAAATCATGGCTTTGTTTGACAGAAACAAAAGGAAAGGCGGATTTATGGACGAAATTCGCTGTGACGAGCCATCTTACCTTATATGGAAGTGGCATCCGTCTGGTTCGCAATTAGGCGAAAATGTCCGTGAAAATTCTATTCGTTGGGGTTCCTCTCTCCGTGTTAAAGATGGTGAGGTTGCTGTCTTTGTCTACAAACAGAAAAACGGCACAATGCAGGATTTCATTGTCGGACCCTACGATCAAATCATTAAAACCGCAAACTTTCCTGTTTTAGCAAGTATTGTTGGTTTGGTTTATGAGGGCGGCACCCCGTTCCAAGCTGAAGTTTACTATATCAACCTTGCTCAAATCATCCAGGTTAAGTTTGGTGTTCCCTTCTTCGATGTGTACGACCCTCGATTTGAAGATTTTGGAGTGCCTGTTGCTGTAAGGGGCACTATCAGTTTCAAAATCAGTGATTACAGAGAATTTGTAAAACTGCATAGATTGAACAGTTTCCGACTTGAAGATTTCCAAGCACAGATTCGTGATGCTGTCTGCCGTTATGTAAAAGATGCTGTTGCGAACGCTCCTGCCACAAACAATATCCCCCTCGTTCAAATTGAAACGAAGACTTCTCAAATCAATGATATTATCGAATACGATTTGGGTGAGCGTTTGAAGGAAACATTCGGTGTTTCCGTGTGCGGTATCGATATCGGTGCTATCGAACTTGACAAGTCCAGTGATGGCTACCATCAGCTCATGAGCGTGACTAAGGATATTGCAGGTGGAATTGCCAAAGCGGAAGCCGAAGCAAAAATCAGAGACATTCACGCAAAACAGCGAATTGAAGCTGAACACTATGAAGGAACACTTCGCATCCAGCGTGAAGAAGGACAGTATGCACAACACAAGCAGACACAGACTGCTAACCTCGGTGCTTTCCAAGTGGAGAAGCAAGCAGAGGTGGGCGTTGCCGGTGCTAATGCCCTCGGACAGATGGGAGCAAATGGAGCTGGCAATGTAAATCTTGGCGGCAGCGGTGATGGTTTCAATATGGCTGCTATGATGGCGAGTATGGCTGTTGGCGGTGCTGTTGGACAGAACATTGCCGGAGCGATGAACAATATGATGGGCGGCATCAATCAGCAGACAATGCCCGGTGCTGTACCTCCCCCCATTCCTACTGTGACATATCATGTAGCGGTCAATGGACAAGCCACAGGCCCGTTTGATATTTCAGTTTTGGCACAGATGGCAATCGCAAGGCAACTTACTGTTGATAGCTTAGTCTGGAAGAACGGAATGGAGCAATGGGCAAAGGCAGGGACGGTTGATGAACTGAAAAGTCTATTCACGAATGTAATGCCGCCTATTCCAACGATAAACGATTAAAGGAGAAAAGAGAGATGAAATGTTCAAAATGCGGAGCAGAACTCTCAGAAGATACAAAGTTTTGCTCATACTGCGGACAAAAAATTGAAGTAACACCGCCCCCTGTTGTGGAAGAAACTGAAATTCCACCCATTCCCCATATGGAGAGTGTCAAGGAACAAAAAGCAGGAAAAACGAAAGCTGATGCACCGAAGTCTTTTGCGGATAAGGCAAAAGATAAGGGCATCGAATCATGGAACAAACTGAGCCTTTATGGTAAGGTGACAACTGTTGCACTCATTGCATTTATACTGTTGTGTCTTGTGGCGTTCCTGTTCGGAAAAACTGCTGCTGGTGTTATTGCAGTCTTACAGATTGTACTGACTGTTGTTGCTATCCTTATGAAAAAGCAAGTTATCAAGACCCCTAAGAGTTGGTTGCACATCATAGCTCTTGCACTTGCCGTTATTCTCTTTGTGCCTTATGTGAGTCTTTTCAAAGTGGACTATGGTGATGCCGAGAAGTTTGAATGGTCGGATATTCTGCTGGCAGATGTTGTACCTGCACCAGAATCACTTTTCGGGGAGGTTATGAGCAACCACGATGATTATCTGTCTTTGTATGTATATAAGACATCACTTGCAGACTATAATGAGTATGTTGAAGCCTGCAAAGAAAAGGGATTTACTGTTGAAGCCGATCAGTCCGAGCAATCCTATTATGCGTATAATGATGCTGGCTACAAACTGTCTCTGTATTATGATGAAAGCGATAGCAAAATGCACATCGGCATTGATGCCGCCGAAGAATACGGAATGCTGGTATGGTCTGATAGCGTGATTTCAAGTATGCTCCCCGTTCCTACATCAACAACAGGAGAAATCACACAAGATGATGAAACTGGTTTTCAGGCTTATGTGAGCAACACTCCGATTGAGGAATTTAAAGCTTATACAACAGCGTGTGCCGACAAGGGATTTAACATTGACGCCTACGATTCTGACAAATCTTATTCTGCAGAAAACAGCGAAGGCTACAAGCTGTCAGTATCTTATCAAGGTAATAATGTGATGTCCATTTCTGTTGATGAGCCGGAATACGATGTTTCCATTGAAATTGAATGTGTGGAGAATTTGATTTTCAGCAAGTACGATGTCGATGTCTACATTGATGATATGTTTGAAGGGACTATCAACCACGGCACTACTGAAATATTCGATTCCACAATGACCAAAGGTTCATACGAGGTAAAGTTTGTGAGTGCAGAGGATGATGAAGTCACAGGAACAGTAACGATTGATGTTCAGAAAAATGAAGCACTCAAATATAAAATCTCTTGCACAAGTTCCAAGATTGATGTTGAAACAATCGTAGGAACTGCTGGTAGCAATGAAAATGATAGAACCGAGGGCGAAGAAGCTTCCTCTATCGATACCGAGAAGAATGATAATTCAGAGGAAACCGAAGCTCCGAGCATTACGGTGACTATGAGTGAAGATGATTTTATTGGTATGCTCTACACCGATGCAGAAGCAAAACTTCGTGAAATGGGATTCACAGTATTTGAATACGAAACCCTTGAAACCGAAGATATAAACAAACCTGATGATACAATCGGTGCGGTCGAAATTAAGAACTGGGCGTTTGGCAAAGGTGATTTTGCAGTTGGTGATACATACGAAGCGGATGCTATTGTTGTTTTGTGGTATTACATTTGCGATGAGCCAGAACCGAATCTTACAGTAGAAAACTGCCCTGAACTTGCAGCAATACTTTCCAACAAAGCAGAGATAGATGATTCCTATTCCGCTTTTGCTACAAAATATAAGGGTAGAATTATTGAATTTGATGGAAGAATAGATTATTGCACTAAACACGAGAATTACAATACGAGATTTGATTATTTGGTGAGTGCTGGCGATTATGACCCAGACCATCAGATTGGACCATCTTTCAAATTCGAGAACGTAGCCTATTACGATTTAAACACCAACTTAGATACAGTGAGTGTTGGACTGAATGTTCACATTGTTGCGGAGGTTGTATCTTTTGATAGCAATAGTGGACTTTTCTACTTAGACCCAGTTTCGGTAACAAGTAGATAATTGATAACGGGGGGAAATAGATATGTCACAGTACCTTGTTTCTGAAGACCAAGTGAAGAAAGCCCTTCAAATTGATTCTTTTAGGAATCTGTCGAAAGACAAAATCATGGAGTTTGCTTCTTTAATTCCGCACATGGATAAAGAAGTTGCTATTGCGATTATCAATCAGTTTCCTGCTTATGTAGAATCGTCTCGCAACATGATTGAACAGTACAATGCAATGTGCGACAAGGTTCTTCAAAGCAATGATGATAGCCGCAAAGATGCGGTTATGGCATACAAAACCATTTTGGATGACCTTAGTATTCTGCTCAAACAAGATGGTATTACACCAGAGCAACAAGAGAAAATTACAGACAAAATGATTTTGGTAGCAGATAAAATTGCTGACCTTCACGAAGATAATCGAAATTTTCTTGAGGGAATAATTAAGTATGGAACACCATTGATTGGTGGTGCATTGTTATTGGGAGCAGTAATCCTCGGCGTTAATGTCAAGGGAACAAAGCTACCGACAATTACAGGAAAGAAATAAATAATGACTAGGCCAAAGGCGATCAACCGTAAAAAGTTGGTCGCTTTTGTTTTACCCATTATTTCGAAAGGAGTTGATCCAATGCCCAACGAGAAATTGGAAAAGCTGAGACACAAACAGTATGTTGCGGAGCGCAAGCTGACCGCAGCCAAGCACAAGGAGAAGCGATTGCAGAGCGAACTGAAGCGGCCGACCAGAAGCGAGAGAAGGGTGACAGTTCTTTTTTATATTTTATTCTGCTTTGGATATACTAACCATAGCAATCAAAATAACATTGACAGATTTTAAAAACAGGAATAGAATATTATTAACAAAAGTAACCATTATAGTTACAAAAATTTAGGGAAAGGAATGAGGTTTATGTTATATGAATTCTTGAAAAATAATTATAAGGAAGCAGAGCCTATATTCTTTTCTGATATAGTGATTGAGGGAATTACAAAATCTGCAGTAAACCAGCAGCTAAAAAAGCTGTGCGATGAGGGAAAACTACAAAAATATGAGAACGGCATTTATTATTTGCCTAAGAAATCACGATTAAAAACAAATGTAGGCGTAAATGCAGATATGGTTGCCAGGTACAAGTATGTTTCCAGAGGTGGAAAAGTAGATGGTTTCTATTCTGGTAATACATTTGCCCATCAGCTGGGAATTTCAACACAGGTTCCAAATAAAGTTGAGATTGTTAGCAATAACATGGCAGCAAAAATACGAGAAATTCCAATTGGAAAGAGAACATTCATTGTAAGAAGACCAGTGGTTCCGGTAAATGAAGAAAATGTTTATGTGCTGCAGCTACTTGACTTATTAAAAAATCTGGATATGTATCTGGATGAAAGCTATGATGTGGCCCATGACAAAGTATCTCAATTTGTGCAGATACATGGCATCACAAAAAATGATGTGGATAGTTATATAAGAGAGTTTCCGATTGCAATATTTAAATATTATTATGAATTGAGGTTGGATGATGTATTTGCATAAAGATGACAAGCCAGGATTATCGCGTTAAGATAAAGAAAAAGCAAAGGAGATAATCTTATGGCAATCACAGCTAATGAAGCAGAAAAAAGATGTTACACAGTAAAGGAAATTCAGGAAATTCTTGGGATCAGCAGACCTACAGTGTACGAGCTTTTAAAGAAAAATGAATTCCGCTGGATTCAGATTGGAACCAAGTACAGGATTTCAAAGAAAAGTTTTGATGGGTGGCTGGACAAACTGTAAACCAGAGCAAAATATGGTCAAAAAAATATCGGCATCCGACTCTTTACACGTTATAATATATGTAATCTAATAAGAAAACCAAGCAATCATTGTTGCGAAGCCGATTCGTAACGGTGGCCAACTGAATGAACTGGATGGAACTGAATAGTTAAACCCTCCGGGTGCTCCGAGCGTCGGATGCGCACCGAGAGGTGTTTTACAGAGATGAAGAACAGGTTTTCTTATTTTGACAAAATGTAATAGAATAGTCAGTAAAATCAAGGCTTTACCTTGATTTAGCTTGACTTAAGTATATGCGTGTTTATATAGGGATCTTGAACTCCTAAGCGCTAGTTGTGGGTTCAATTCCCGCCGGGAACATCGATTTTTTGCAACAATGATCGTAAAAATTCATTGTTGTATTTTTTATTTTATGGTGCTTGCGAGCACCGAAAAATATAAAAAAGAGTAATTGGAGCACCGAAAAGACAAAACGGGCACCGAGAACTAAATCTATCCAGGCACCCAATGTGTAAATCTTGGAATAGGATTGGCACAGGAAAGAAAGTGCTTCTGATAGACGCAGATCCACAGGGAAGTCTTACAATCAGCCTTGGTTATGAGGAGCCAGATGAGATGGAGTATTCTCTGGCAACACGGATCATGAACATTGTGAATGATGAAAAACTGAATATACATCTCTAGCGAAGACGATGAACGTATGATAATTGAATGTAAAACCATATTATATAAGATATAAATACCTAGGAAGCTGCATTTTGGATATTGAAAATTATAGAAATTAACAAATATACACAATCTGTCATATTTTATATAAATATATATATTGAAAATATGACGAAAAATATGTATAATATAAATGAGCACTGAGTGTGTTCTAGCGAAAGGAGAATATAAAATGGAGGCCAACACAAAAAATATTCGTTTAAAACAACTTAGAAAGGAAAGTAAAATAACACAGGAACAATTAGCAAAATATTTAGATGTAGACCAAACGATGATTACAAAATTGGAAAATGGAACAAGGAGTTTAAATGTATTATTAATCGAAAAGATATGCAACTTGTTTGGATGTTCAGATACTTATTTATTGGGAGAAGATGATGCCTATATCCCTTTAAATTTTGCGTTTAGATCTAATGGAATCCAAACAGAAGATTTAGAAAGTATAGCGGTGATCAACAAAATTGCAATGAATATTCGCTATATGAACGAAATGATAGGAGACTAATATTTATGAGAACAGCTCAGGAACTAAATTCATTAGCATTAAGAACACGGAGGTTGTGGAACGAGGATGGATATTCTCCAATTGATATTTTTGCTATTGTTAATGGTTGGAAAGATAAAAAAATTACAATAGTGAGATATCCACTATCATCACGGATAAGTGGTATGTGTACAAAAGAAAAGGATGATATTGTTATTTGTATAAATTCGACAACCTCTTATGGAAGACAAAGATTTACTCTAGCGCATGAATTGTATCATGTATTGTACGAAGAAGGGATGCAGAGGGTCATTTGTGATATGAGTATGAATGGAAACAAATCAGATTCAGAAAAAGAAGCAGACCAATTTGCCAGTTACTTATTGATGCCATATGATGCATTGTTAGAATATGAGCATAATAAAGGAAAATGGGATCTTGAAAAGGTAATTGATGCAGAACAGTTTTTTCAAGTAAGCCATCAGGCAATGCTTCATCGATTAGTATATGATAATTTGCTCGATAATGAAGTTGCTGATAAATATAAGTCTATTACAGTTTCTACTGTGGCTGCTAAACTGGGATATGGTAAAGAATTATATTTTCCGACAGATGAAAAAAAGCAATATTTCACAACAGGTGAATATATTCGTAAAGTTGAAAAGATGGCAGAAAAAGGTCTTATTTCGGAAGGTAAAAAGGAAGAACTTTTGATGGATGCCTATAGAGCAGATATAGTATACAATTTTGATGAGGAGGAAACTAATCTGAATGACTGATGACTTATTTTTTGATACGGATTGTTTATCTGCATTTTTGTGGATTAATGAGACAAACATATTACATGAACTTTATGGTGGGAGAATTGTTTTGCCAGAGCCTGTCTATCAAGAATTATCAAATCCATGCATCCCACATATAAAGCAACGCGCTGATATAATGATCAATAACAAAGATATATATGTAAAAACGATTGATACAGATACTGCAGAATATAAACTGTATGCAGAGCTTGTGCATGGAGAAATGGGGCAAAAAAGTATCGGGCGCGGTGAAGCGGGAGGAATAGCATTAGCTAAAACATATAATGGAATTTTGGCAAGTAATAATTATAAAGATATTGCGATATATATCAAAAAGTACAATTTGAAGCATATAGATACTGGGCAAATTTTGGTAGAAGCATTGGGAAAAGGATTGATAACAGAAGCGGATGGAAATAACATTTGGAGTAAGATGTTAGATAAAAAGCGTAGGCTGCCAGATAATACTTTTTCGGAATATTTGTTGAATCAACAGAAAGATGTATAGAGGAAACTCATTACATAGAATACTGCCAAGTACTAGACTTGGCAGTACGTCAAGGAAAAAGTTCTTTGACATATTTATTCTCGCAAATTAAATATAGCAAAAGAACGTTTCTTTGACAAGAATATCTTGCAAAGGAGGTCGAGGTATATGGCAGTGCACCATGGCGGAAAAGTTGGAAGAGCTGGCAAAACATTAGCGAGCAACTCTTCAAGTAAAAGTGCAAAAAGTAAAGCTGGCAAGACATTAGCTAATCATAAAGCGAAATCTCATTAATATGGTTTGCGTATTCCGCTTGAACGGAACAGCCTGCACGCTTCAGCGGGAAGGCTGTCCGCTCCAAACGGGAAGTTTTTAAGTTACACTGGATTACGCATGTTCTTGCCATTTAGTTCAAGGCGGAACGCCTTGTGAACCATTCTATCAAGACATGCATCTGCATAGGTGTTATCTGCAAACAGATCATACGAGGAGCGATCAATTATGAGTACACTATTAGAAGTAAAAGGCATCACCAAAATCTATCCAAACCAGCAGAAACCAGGACTGGATCATGTTTCTTTTGAAGTAATGCAGGGTGAATTTCTCGGTATTATGGGAGCTTCCGGGAGTGCTTACACAAATTGCAGTTTGCATGGGAATTCTATAAGGAAACTCTTAGTGTCTATTGAAAAATGTCCCGAATAATATGCGATATTTGGGATAAAAAGAGGCGGCCAAGGTAGCAAATGGAAATAAGTAATGTTGATATAATGTCTGAGTAATGTCATATATTGTTTCGGAGCCTCATCTTACTTTAAAATAGATGGAAAAGCCTGTGAATTTCCGTACATAATGTGTTAGTAATGTTGTTGTAATGTTTAGTAATGTTTGATATAGTTATGTCAAGAACATTGTTAATGGAGGAGATTCATGAAAATCAGAGAGCTATATCCAGATGTTATTACAGAAGATACAAGTTATGAATATAAGGAGTAATACACTCGTTTCTTTTAAAAATTTTACAAAAGTAGCTGCTGTCACAGAAGCCTGTTTCTTCAGCTATTTGTTCGATAGTTAGCTGTGTTTCCGTCAGAAGTATTTTAGCGGCCTGTATCTTACGCTTTGTGATGTATTCCATTGGTCGGCAGTTCAAAGTCTGTCTGAATAATCTACACAAATGTTGTGAAGAAACACCTGCAGATTCACTTATGGAATTAAGATCGAGTTGTTTCATATAGTTTTCATCAATGTAAGCGATTGCTTTTGTTAGCGCAGGACTTATTTGTACACTGCCTTTTCCTATTGTAGCAAGACGGCTCAGTTCAATAAAAAAGCTGTATAAATAACCGGATGCTCTGAAATTTCCATCAACCCTGTCAGACAGGAGAGCCTCGTGCATACATCTGAAACAGTGATCAAGATATGTTATTTCTTTCTTGGGAAGTGGAAAGATTTTAGGTTTGTCAAAGCCGAGGGCTTTAAGCATTTCGGTACAGGAGTCTCCGGAAGGCTTTATCCAATGTGTATCCCATGAATCGTCTGTCGAATAATACTCATGCGGACAGCCGGCAGGAATAAAGAAAGCAGTATACGGATTTATTATATGCTTCTCATCATTTATGATAAGAATGCCGCTGCCTTTTGTACAATAAAGAGCCTTGGCATAATTATCACCGTTTTCGCAAATGACATGATATTGCCATTCGTTGAGCCCTACGCTCACCAGATAAACAGGAAGACAACCCTCTTTTCCTATTATCGGATAGTCGGAAAATTTCATAAATATAAAGAAGGTATATATTCCAATGACAGAGACAGGTTTTTACATTAAAAAGATCATGTAAAAGAAGTGCTGCTTGCTCCTGTCTCTTTTTACTTTACATATTTTGCAGTTTATAGTATATTTTCATTGAATTGTGGGGATGTGTAAATTACAAAGACAGGAGACCTGAATAATGGGAAGCTTAATGAACCTGTTGATGAATGGAAATTTTTATATTGTTATTTCGATAGGAACTTTTGCGTGTTACCTGTTTTTATCATCCTGCTTTATCAGTATTCCAAGAGATGAAAAGGTAATACGCTATCTGAGAATGATCCTGACGGCACTTCTGTGCTGGACTATGGGATCTATGCTGATGCGTCTGCAAATCAGTCCGGGGGCAGCATTCTGGTATCAGTTTTCGATGCTTGGTCTGCTTATTATACCTATAGCGGTTTATGGATTTCTTTTTTGTGTCCTTGAAATTACAGGAAAGACAAGGCTGTTGAATGTCTGTATGTTGGTGACTCTGGCAGTTTTTATCCTGAATGCATTTACAGGCTGTCTTCTTCCTGTTCCTGAAATGCAGGTATTACCGGATGGAACTATTTCTTATGTATATCATCCAAGAGGCGGGATGTGGCTATGGATCGCAGCAGAAATAGTGTTTTTAGTCTATGTGACGGTTTTTGCCCATAACAAAATCGGGACACGTTATGAATACCGCCGTAAGCTGGGTCCCCTGCTTCTGGGAATCCTGCTGCTCTTTGCAGGAAATGTCTGCTGTCTTCTGCCATGGGGCAGAAATTTATCCCTGGATGCACTTGGCGGTGTATGTATGGCAGTCTGTCTTGTCTATGTGATTTACAAGCAGTATCTCTTTTCGTTCTCGTCACGGATTATTGCCGGAGTTGTATATTTTACAGCAGCGGTTGCTGCATTCCTTCCCATCCTGTTTTTTGATTGGAATATGAATCATATTTTATCTGTACAGATGAAAGGTTTTGATCGGCAGACCATTATTGTATTTATTGTTGCAGAATGTCTGTGGTGTGTTTTGATTTTAGCCTTTGCAAAGAAAAGAGTGGAATATGCCCTGTTACAAAAGAAGAAATATATTGTAGATCATCTGAAAGAGTTTCAGGATGAAGTGACATCTGTTGTGAGCAAAAAGGTTCTGTATCAGATGATCCGTGATACCTTAAGTGCTGCGGTAACGGGTTCTCATGTGCATATTATTGAAGAAGAAGAAGGACATTTTACAGATTATACAGAGAATGGAAGACAGCCGTTAAGCGGGGAGGTAGAAGCACAGATCCGTGGATTCTGCAACAGTGACAGGATTTATAAGGATCCTGCCGCTGCTGTTTTTAAATACGATAACCAGGTTTATGGGTTTTTATATGTAGAGCTTTATAGAAAGAACCGGTTTATTTATGATGAAGTGGATTGTATCCGGCAGGTTGGAAACAGTATATCCGGTGTGCTGAAGAGTATTCATGCCTATGAAAAGCTGTATCAGGTGTCGATCCATGATGGACTGACCGGTTTATATAACTGGAATTACTGCCGGGAATGCCTTGAAAAGCTGGATATCCGGATTCATACTGCCGGGATGATTTATCTGGATATTGATAATTTTAAACTGTATAACGATCTGTATGGGGAAAGTACAGGTGATGAAGTCCTGCATTGGGTAGCAGAACAGATGCGGAAGCTTGCAGATGAAGATACACAGGTATTTCGTGTAGGTGGCAATGAGTTTTTGATTATTATGCCGGATAACCGCAAGGACAATCTGATTTCCTTTGCGAAGCAGATTCAGACTGTAATGCTCGAAACAACAAAGGATAAGCCGAATGTAATTCAGCTTATTACCCTCAGTATTGGCATTGCCTGTGATATTCTGATTGCAGAAAATGCGACAGAGTTATTCCGGCAGGCCAGACAGGCTTCATTTTATGCGAAAGAAAACGGCAAGAATTGTATTGAGGTTTATGAAAAGGAAGATTTAGAGGAAAAGAAGCAGGACAACGAAAAGTGGTATAATCAGGTATCGCCGACCATTTTTTCTCTTATGGCAGCAATTGATGCCAAAGATTCCTTTACCTTTGAGCATTCTGAAAATGTTTCAAAATATGCAGAGAGGCTTGCCATGAAGCTGGGACTTCCAAAGGAGGACATTCAGACAGCAAGGGTGGCAGGACTGCTTCATGATATTGGTAAGATCGGCATTCAGGATGATATCTTAAAGAAGAAGGGAAAGCTTACGAAGGAAGAGTATGAGGTGATTAAAACCCATGTGGAAAAATCGGTTGAGATGATTCGTTTTCTGCCTCATATGAACTATGTGATTCCGGCAGTTCTATCCCATCATGAACGCTATGACGGAAAGGGGTATCCAAATGGAATCAAGGGAAAGGAGATTCCGATTCTCGGAAGAATTCTTGCGGTGTGTGACAGCTTCGATGCCATGGTATCGCGCAGAGCCTATAAGGAAAAGCTAAGTGTGGAGTATGCCATCGGAGAACTGGAGAATGGAAAGGGAACACAGTTCGATCCGGATGTTGCACAGGCATTTATTGAGCTGGTTGAGGAAGATCCTTCCTTTATTAAGCGATAGCAATATTTGCTTTATTGGTAACTATTCAGAGCCATGCAAAATTGCTTTCTGTGAATGCTTGCATTCAAACAGAATAGCAATTTTATATGGCGAAGTAACCACATGAGTAAAACTCAAGTTGCGTTAGCAACGGTTTTACGAATGGGGTGCTGAATAGTTACCTTTATTGTAAAAATGATAACAGAAGGACAATAACAAAAGGATAGGAAATCCATCATGAATCAGATTGCCAGAGAATATAAACAGGCTGTCATCATCGGTGCTTCACCGATGGGAAATGAAGCCGCACAATTACTTGCATTGCTTAGATGGGCAGGCTGCGGAGCACAGGAGGAAAGCTGCACCCACGATTGTGCAACCTGCCGAAGCGGATGCCGTAAGCCGGAAATGAAAAAGGATATTTATGTCATTGCTGCTGATGGAGGTCTGGGATTTTTACTGAAAAATAAGCTGCGTCCGGATTTTCTGGTAGGAGATCTGGATTCCATTAAGTATAATGATATATTGACGGAAGCAGCAGTTAAAGCGGCAATCGGAGAGATTCCGCATGAGGTTGTTCCGGTTGAAAAGGATGACACGGATATGGGGCTGGCGGTAGCGAAGGCTTATGAAAAGGGATACCATGAAATCCTGATTTATGGTGGCTGTGGCGGAGCACGGGTTTCCCATACTTTTGCCAATGTGCAGTTGATGAGTCTGTATGCAAAGAAGGGCTGCCAGATCCAGATGATGGGTGACGGCATCCGGATGGAAATTTTGTGGAACGGCTGCAAAACATTTTCTTCCGCTCTTAAGGGAAGTCTGTCGGTGATCTGTCTGAGTGACAAGGCGGACGGTGTAGTGATACGGGGACTTAAGTATGAATATGTCGGGAGTCTGACCTCTGATTTTACACTGGGCGTAAGCAATTCCTTTATCGGTCAGAATGCAATGGTATCGGTAGAGGATGGAACCCTGCTTTTAGTTTATGAAAGAGGGGGAATGATACTTTAGTGTGACCAGGTGATTGGATTTAGTCATAGGAGGAATTATGCCGGCAGGATTTACAGAAAAGGAACAGGAAAAGATCAGGGAAGAGCTTTTTCTTGCAGGAATAAAATTAATTAAAGAGCATGGGATACAGAAAACCACGGTGGACAAGCTTACCAGGAGCTGCGGAATTGCAAAGGGAAGCTTTTATTTATTCTATTCTTCCAAGGAAGAGTATCTGTATGCGCTCATGCAATATGTAAATGAGAAGACAGAAGGGATGATCCAGAGAAAATTAGCCGGAAGGACACAGATGACGGCAAAGGAATTTTTTGAACTTTTCCGGGAATATCTTTTCAGTGATTATGATTTAATGAACAGCATTGATATTGATGATTTTCTGTGGATGAAGCAGCATATGAAGGAGTATCATCTGTTTGATCCGTCCAGACAGAAGGATCAGCTAAAGCAATGGCTGACGTTGATTTGTGATGTGCGTCCGGATGTGGATTATGGAACGGTTGTGAATCTGATGAAATCCATTTATGCGATGTGGAAGTTCCGTGAAACCTTCGTGCAGGCCTCTTTTGAGAACAGTGTCCAGATGATTCTGAAGACTCTCGAGGCTTATGTTACGGGAAATGAATTAAGTCTATTATAAAGGATGTCGGTATATTTATACCTTTGGAAGATTGAATCGGTGGTCAAGACGTAGGGAAAACTTACGTCTTTTTTTAAAGAAAAAAGACGTTATATATCGGCTAAAATGAAAATACAATAGAGAAAATGAATAGTGTTTTTGCCGATAATATGATATACTAAACAGTAAATTAGTATGTGTGTTGATTTATGGTGGAGGATAGCAGATGAGATACCTTTCAGTTGCTGAAATAGCAAAAAAATGGAATATGTCAGAGCGTAGTGTTAGAAATTATTGTGCTCATGGACGAGTGAACGGTGCATTTCTTACAGGAAAGACTTGGGAAATTCCTGAAATTGCTGAAAAACCAGAGCGTTCCAACAAGAAGAAAGAACATTTGATTACATTGTTGGAAATTTTACAGGAGCAGAAAAAAGACAAGTATTCTGGCGGAATTTACCATAAGACACAAATTGATTTAACATACAATTCTAATCATATCGAAGGCAGCCGCCTGACACACGATCAGACCAGATATATCTTCGAAACGAATACCATAGGTGTAGAAAAAGAAGTATTAAATGTAGACGATGTGATTGAAACAGCAAATCATTTTCGCTGTATTGATATGATTATTGATAATGCAAGAGCAACACTGACAGAGAAGTTTATCAAAGAGTTACATTTGATTCTGAAGAATGGTACCAGTGATTCCAGAAAAGATTGGTTTGTTGTAGGTGATTATAAAAAAATACCGAACGAAGTAGGTGGAAGAGATACTGCATTACCAGAAGAAGTTGCTGATAAAATGAAAAATCTGTTGGCAGAATATAACGGAAAAGAAGAAAAGACTTTTGAAGATATATTGGATTTCCATGTGAAGTTTGAACGTATTCATCCATTTCAGGACGGAAATGGTCGTGTAGGTAGATTGATTATGTTTAAAGAATGTCTGAAATACAATATTGTTCCGTTTATCATCGAGGATAGTCTAAAAATGTTCTATTATCGTGGATTGAAAGAATGGAATAATGAAAAAGGATATTTGACAGATACCTGTCTGACAGCACAGGATAAGTATAAAGCTTATTTGGATTATTTTAGGATTTCGTATTAAAAAAGCAATTCAAAATACAATATAAAAGGGCAAAACTTGCACTTTGAGAAAATTGGATGATATATGTTTTAAAGGAAGGAGTAAATACATGTTCTATAAAATGATAGAAAATAAGTGTACTCAATGATACAAATCAGAACATTGCACGGTTAAAAATTTAATTGAATATATAGAAAAAAACAGGGCAGATGCGAGATGCTCAGATTGAGGCCATCAAAGTGTATCTATTTTTAAAAATTGCTTGTGAATGTAATTCGTTGGCACAGCTGTTTTGCCAAGGATTCTTTAATTCTATTGATTTGAATGAAATAGAATTGTCTAAATCTACTCGTGAATATTTATTTCAGAATCCGGCTGCTGCTGCATTATTTGAATATGCACGTTTGACAAATGATAGAAGTGAACAGGTATCTGAAAAGCTGGAAAAACAAATAAAGAAAGATCCAGCGGGAATTGATTATAATGAATTCTTTCGGAATGCATTTTATGGTGTTTCCTATACAGACTATCTATTTAGCCTTGCCGTCTTAAAATCCGTAATATATGTGGGGATGAAACCGTTTGGGAGGTGTAATTAATGGCTCAAAATGTAACGTTGTATAATCTTTTAATTTCATGTCCGGGTGATGTTAAGGAAGAAGTTGCATTGATTGAATCAGCGGTAGATGAATTTAATGAATTGTATGCTGAAACTTTAGGAATCACAATAAAAACTCGTCATTGGAGCAAGAGTTCTTATGCCCAGTCTGGAGGAAAACCGCAGGATTTACTTAATGAACAATTCGTAAGTAAATGTGACGCAGCCGTCGCAATCTTTTGGACGAGATTTGGTTCACCTACTGATGAATATGGTTCTGGAACAGAAGAAGAAATTGAAATTATGCTTCAATCTGGAAAACAAGTGTTTATGTATTTTTCAGATAAGCCTGTTTCACCATCTAAAAAGGATGATGATGGCTATGAAAAGATACAAACATTCCGTGACAAATATAAAGATAGAGGAATATATTTTACCTATTCATCAAACGAACAATTTAAAAAGATATTTTTCGCCCATCTTTGCATGTATTTTTTGTCAGAAAAGAGAGTAAAAGAAACGGTCAATGATTATCGTTCAGAATTAAAGTTATTGGGTATTGATCAAAATGGAAGATTGACAGAAGGAGCGGTAATATGCCCATTTGTGTTAAATACAGAGATTTCTATGAAGGAATACATTACTTTGATTAAGAATATGTATCAGGAAATTTCTGATATAAATGTGGGTAGTAGAACTGCTACAGCTAATACTTTTTTGACAAGTTTCACAAGTCCCGTTGATATTGATGAACATGAAAAAGAGTTTATTACTGTTGTGGCTGAACAGTTGGAGTGCGAGTTGTCGGATTCCTTTTTTCAACTTGGAAATTTAAGAAAAGGTACTTTGACATCAAATCCACTCAGTGGTCCTAAGTTGAACGGAACGCCCGAAGAAGAGCAAAAATATTGGAAAATAAAAAAATTGCATGAAACTATTTCTAAAGCCTTGGAATGGGCTCCAGTTGAGAATGCATTTTCTGGAATGAATTGCATTAAATTGGCAATTCAGAATTGTGGTAAAGCAGTGGATGAAGATGTTGAAATTACATTTGAAGTTCCAAAAGATTCTTTATTTACATTAAGTGAATTTCCTAAATTTAATAATACAGAGATGGAATATTTGCTAACAGATTGTGATATGAGCATATTGTTTGGAATTGAAAGTACATCGGAATATATTGAATATTCACGATCAGAGCAAAATGGAAGAACTCCTTACATATCCCATTCGTATGGTTTGCCGGGATATGTTCCAGATTATAGTGATGATTTCGATGATGAGTTAAATAATGTGTTTTGTTATGCATTTTATTCAAGCGAAAACAAGTATATTGTAAAGCTTAAAGTAGATTACATAAAGCATAATACGACTGTTGCTTTTCCGACAATTCTTTTTGTAAAAAATAAGATTAATAATATACCATACAAAATTACATCTAAGAATAATCCAGATGTAGTTGAAGGTTGTGTAAAGATTAAAAGTTAAGAAAGAAATATTACATAGGAATTACGGCCTCATATAAATACGTGTTATATATTGACATATAGGTTAGTATGAACTAACCTATAATAAAAATTGTGTAAGGAGAAGAAGCAATGCATATCAAAGAACTTGAGGAATCAAAAATCCAGAAAATCGGTCATGCGTTTGGCTACTATGATTATGGCGAAGAAAAGGGGCTGGTATCGTGTTACCGCAGTCAGGAAGCGGCAGCAGTTTATATCAACAGTTATGTGCGTATGGCTTTGAAGGGTGGTATGCTGTATACCACGAGTGAGCGTGGAGAAGGCTACATTGCCTATAAGCTGCCGGGACAGAAGGTAAGCCTGAAAGCCGGTATGGAACTGGTAAAAGGATTGTTCCAGTCAATGAATTTTAAGGAACTGGTGCAGTTTTTCAAGGTATTGTCGAAGGGTGGTCCGGATCTGAAGGACCGTATGGATAAAGAGAAGAAACCATACATATTTGTAGGTCTGGTGTGTGTGACAGAAGAATATCAGGGACAGGGCTATATGCGCAAACTCCTGGATATGGCTTTTGCAGAAGGAAACCGTCTCCATGTTCCGGTAATTCTTGATACCGATGCACAATCAAAGTGCGACAAGTATATGCATCTTGGCATGAAATTAGAGGGAACACGTGACTTTGGTGAGAATGGAAAGCTCTATGATCTGATTAAATATCCGGACTGATAAAAGGTTATTTGGCAATATTTAAATGTGAAATAAAAATGTGCAGATTACGCTCGTAAATCTGCATATTTTTTTAGAAAAAGAGTTATGCGGTGTTACAGGAAAGTATAAGAAAAGTAAAAACTATTAATTAACCTATTTACACGGTAGGTAAATGGGTATATAATGAGTCTCAGAGAAAACCAAGCGGATGCGAAGCAGACATTTGGTTTTCTGGGCTCATTAACGAGCAAAAATCCTGCGAAGCAGGATGAAAAGCACGAAGTGCGGGTTTGCGAGTGTATGTAAATTAATTAATAAAAGATGTAATGAGCCTCAGAGAAAACCAAGCGGATGCGAAGCAGACATTTGGTTTTCTGGGCTCATTAACGAGCAAAAATCCTGCGAAGCAGGATGAAAAGCACGAAGTGCGGGTTTGCGAGTGTATGTAAATTAATTAATAAAAGATGTAATGAGCCTCAGAGAAAACCAAGCGGATGCGAAGCAGGAGGAAAAACAAATGTCAAAACATACTTTGTTAGAAATTAAAGATTTACATGTGAATGTAGAAGATAAAGAAATCCTGGACGGAGTGGACCTTTCCATCGGAAGTGATGAGACACATGTACTCATGGGACCGAACGGAACAGGTAAATCAACATTGGGGTATGCCATTACAGGACATCCCCGTTATACAGTTACCTCCGGCAGTATTCTTTTTGATGGAGAAGATATTACAGAATTGTCAGTGGATGAACGTGCAAAGAAGGGAATTTTCCTATCCTTCCAGAATCCGATCGAGGTGCCCGGAGTGACGCTGAGTTCCTTTATCCGCAGTGCTTTGGAGCAGAAATCAGGAAAGCGGATCCGCTTGTGGGACTTTAAGAAGAAGCTTTCCGAAACTATGAAGCTGCTTTCCATGGATGAGTCCTATGCAGAGCGTGATCTGAATGTCGGTTTCTCCGGAGGAGAGAAAAAGAAAGCGGAGATTCTGCAGATGCTGATGTTAGAGCCCAGGCTTGCGATTCTGGATGAAACGGATTCCGGTCTTGATGTCGATGCTGTACGGACGGTTTCCAAAGGAATCCAGCTATATAAGGAGCAGTGCAGGGGAAGTCTTCTGATTATTACGCACAGTACGAGAATTCTGGAATCCCTGCATGTGGATGTTACCCATGTCATGGAGGAAGGGAAAATTGTCAGAAACGGTGATGCTTCTCTGGTAGATACAATCAATGAAAAGGGATTTGAGGAGTTCACAGCAGTCAATTAGTACCGGGTAAAAATAGTTCCGGATGAGGTTGGGGACAGCCATGAATTCCGGAAAGAAAGGTGTGCGTAAAATGAGAGAGAAAAGTCAGGTAGATGATATTGACCGCAGCATCTATGATATCCGTGATGAAGAAAAAGATGCTTATCGTATGGAAGAGGGTCTGACTCCGGAAATTGTGGACAAGCTGTCGAAGGAAAAGGATGATCCTGTGTGGATGCAGCAGTTTCGCCTTCAATCCCTGCAAATTTATAATGAAATGCCCGTTCCCAACTGGGAACCCTCCATCGATGGTCTGGACATTGACCATATTGCCACCTATGTACGGCCGAATACCAGGATGCAGGGATCATGGAAGGATGTACCACAGGATATCAAGGATACCTTTGAACGATTGGGAATCCCGCAGGCAGAGCGGAAGTCCTTAGCCGGTGTGGGAGCCCAGTACGATTCCGAGCTGGTTTATCATAATGTAAAATCGGAAGTGGAAGCAGAGGGTGTCGTATATACGGATATGGAAAGCGCCTTGAAGGGTGAATATGCGGATATGGTGCGTAAGTATTTTATGAAGCTGGTGACACCACGGGATCACAAGTTTGCAGCACTGCATGGAGCAGTGTGGTCCGGCGGTTCCTTTGTTTATGTGCCGAAGGGAGTGCAGGTATCGATTCCGCTGCAGTCCTATTTCCGTCTGAATGCCAAAGGCGCAGGACAGTTTGAGCATACCTTGATTATCGTGGATGAGGGAGCAAGCCTGCATTTCATCGAAGGATGTTCGGCTCCGAAATATAACGTAGCCAATCTTCATGCCGGATGCGTGGAGCTTTATGTGAAGAAAAATGCAAAGCTGCGCTATTCGACCATTGAAAACTGGTCTAAAAATATGTATAACCTCAATACAAAAAGAGCAGTTGTAGAGGAAGGCGGTACGATTGAATGGGTTTCCGGTTCGTTTGGCTCCCATGTCGGCTGTCTGTATCCGATGAGTATCTTAAAGGGAGAGGGCGCCAGGATGGAATTTACCGGTGTAACCTTTGCCGGAAAAGGACAGAATCTGGATACCGGTGCGAAGGTGGTCCATGCCGCGCCGAATACAAGCTCTTATATGAATACCCGTTCCATCAGTAAAGGCGGTGGAATCAGCACCTTCCGGAGCAGTGTGGTGATTAATAAGGAAGCGAAGAAGTCGAAATCTGCGGTTTCCTGTCAGTCCCTGATGCTGGATTCCGAGTCCCGTTCGGATACAATACCGGCTATGGACATCCGGACAAAGGATGCAGCCGTAGGACATGAAGCAAAGATCGGAAGTATTAGTGATGATGCCGTATTTTATTTAATGTCCAGAGGCATGAGCGAGGAAGATGCCAGAGCGCTTCTTGTCAGCGGATTCGCAGATAATGTGTCAAAAGAGCTTCCGCTGGAATATGCCGTAGAAATGAATAATCTGATTCGTCTTGAAATGAAGGGCAGTATAGGATAAGGAGAGAAGGCCATGACAGATATGATGATCAATAAGCTCCCATCGAAGACCTGGAATTGGCTGAAGGTCAATGAGACAAAGCTTCCCTGGGATATGGAACATACAACCGTACTTCCGGAAGAAAATGTGGCGGTGAAAGAAGAACCTGTCTATTTTTCCGTTCAGGGAGAGGGAGAATACAGCAGTAAGAAATTTAATATTCATGCGGCAAAGGACGAGCAGATCACCGTTTATATGGATTATACGCCGGAGAATAAGCTTGCCGTGTACACGAGTCTGACTCTGGAGGAGGGAGCGCATGTCCGTCTCATCCAGTTACAGCACAGCGCAGAGAATTCTCTTGTATATAATACCATTCAGGGATTCTGTGAAAAGAATGCCCGTATCGAACTGGTTCAGGTTTATCTTGGAAAAGGCGATATTTATTCGGACACAGCGATCGATTTAAAGGGTGAGAAAAGCAGCTTTAAGAGTGATATCGGATATATTGGAGAGCATACCCATGTCATTGATATGAATGAGGTAGTCAACCATTTGGGCAGATGTACGGAAAGTGAAATTAATGTACAGGGCTCCCTGCGGGATGGAGCGAAGAAGATTTTCCGGGGAACGATTGATTTTAAGACAGGGGCTTCTGATTCCGTAGGAAACGAGCAGGAAACCGTGCTGATGCTGGGCGAGGACGTGGAGAATAAGACGGTTCCGGTGATTCTTTGTTCGGAGGAAAATGTAACAGGTAACCACGGTGCAACGATTGGAGAGCTGGATGAGGATACACTGTTCTATCTGGCAAGCAGAGGGATCAGCAGGGAACAGGCAGAAGATATGATGGCAAGAGCCGGTGTTGAGCGTTTAAAGAGCCTTATTGCAGACGAAGCTTTTACCGCAATGATTGATGAAGAACTGGGAGGGAACAGCATATGACAGATTACAGGAGCGATTTTCCCCTGCTGACTTCCCGGGGATTTCGGAAGGACGTTGGCATGGAGCATGACTGGATTTATATTGATAATGCAGCAACCTCGCAGCGTCCGCAGGCTGTCCTTGATGCGGAAGAAGAGTTCTATAAAGAGCATAATGCCAATCCGTTACGGGGCAATTATCCCCTTAGCATTGAAGCAACGCAGATGTATGAAGATGCCCGTAAGGCAGTGCGTGATTTTATTGGAGCAAAATCGGTAAGAGAAATCATTTTTACCAGAAACACAACCGAAAGCATCAATCTGGTTGCATACAGCTACGGCTTAAGTCATGTAAAGGCAGGGGATGAGATCTTAGTATCCATTATGGAGCATCACAGCAACCTGCTTCCCTGGCAGATGGTGGCAAGAACAACAGGCGCGGTATTGCGGTTCATGGAGTGTCGGCAGGATGGTTCCCTTAATTTGGACGAGGTACGGGAGCAGATTACGGAGAAAACCAGAATTGTTGCCATTACGCAGGTATCGAATGTGCTTGGCAGAGTGAATCCGGTGAAGGAAATTGCAGCGATGGCACATGAGAAAAATGCGGTTGTCGTGGTAGACGGTGCACAGAGTACACCGCATATGGCAGTCAATGTACAGGAACTGGATGCAGATTTTTTTGCCTTTTCCGGGCACAAAATCTTCGGACCGATGGGAATCGGAGTCTTATATGGAAGGAAAGAATTATTAAAAGTGATGCCGCCATTTCTCACAGGTGGTGAGATGATTGAGTCTGTGAGCAGAGAAAACGCAAAATACGCAGAGCTTCCACACAAATTTGAAGCCGGAACAGTGAATGCTTCCGGAGCGGTCGGACTGCATGCGGCAATCGACTATGTGCAGAAGATCGGATTTCCTGCGATGCAGAAGCAGGAGCTTAAGGTGACAAAGCGTGCTTTGGATGGTCTTAGAGAGCTGCCGCATGTTCATGTACTGGGATCGGATCTGCCGGAAGAGCATACGGGAATCCTGACATTTGTGATCGATGAGGTACATCCGCATGATGTCAGTGAAATTCTGATTGCCGATGGAATCTGTGTCCGGGCGGGACATCATTGTGCACAGCCCTTGCTGCAGCATCTTGGAATCGGATCAGCCACACGTGCAAGCTTTATGTTTTATAATACGGAAGAAGAGGCAGAGCTTTTTGTAAAGAGTATCGCAAGCGTAAGGGAGCGGATGGGATATGGAAAATAGAAGCTTTTATAATGAGATTTTAACTGAACATAATGTACGGCCGGAATTCAAGCATGATCTGCCGGACGCCGACATTGTTCTCGAGGGTGTCAACCCGAGCTGTGGAGATGATATTTTCTTAAAGCTGAAGGTCGAGGATGATACGATTGTGGACGGAGCGTTTGTGGGAGATGGATGTGCGATCTCGCAGGCTTCTGCGGATATCATGCTGGGAATGGTTATCGGCAGGAAGAAAGAGGATGCCTTACAGCTTGGGAGAACCTTTATGAAGATGATTAAGGGAGAAGCCAGTGAGGAAGAAATTGACTCTCTGGAGGAAGCATCCGCGTTACGCGATATTGCCCACATGCCGGCACGTGTGAAGTGTGCCGTTCTTGGCTGGCGTACCTTAAAAGAGGCATTGACAGGCGAAGACGCAGAGGATGATGAAGACGAATTTTAAAAGAAAATGTGTAACTATCTGAATAGCTACAAGAATATATTGGAATAGGCAAGAACATAACTGGAAGATGAAAATTCCCCACCCGGAAAATCTCTTGAGGATTGCGGATGGGGAATTTATTTTTTGCTTTATAGGAAATTCCGCTGGAATTTTCTACAAAGCAAAAAGTTCCGCACGGATGCGCAGTTCGCGGAGAAGAAATTAGTTGCTTTGCAACACCGCTCGCGCGCGAAGAGTTCGCGAGCGAACTCTTTATTTTTGTGTAATTGTTCCGTATTTTCACAGCTATGTTGTTTTTATCATGAACACCTTAAAAGGGATTAAAGCTGCTGATGGACCTTGCGGATCACAGCCTCTTTTAATTCGGGTGCCTTGTCAGGATCGAGATCCTCCGGAAATTCGCAGTCAATTGTGGAAACCTCCGGTCTGTAGTTTAAACGAAGTGCATGTGCCTGAATAAAATCAGTGGCTTTGTTGTAAACATCCTCACTTACACCATTTAATTCAATCGTATATAAATTTGCCATATTCTTTATCCTCCATTCCCTGATTTTCTGGTTACCGTGCTGTATCTGCCGGATACTGATCCGGTACCTTATATTTGCATCAGGAACTTTTATTATCTTTCCTGATAACTATAGTATATACCTGTTGCAGTAAAATTAACAGATAGTGGAATGTAGAATATAATAATAGGAATTATTCCTATTTTAGTAATTATATACAAATTTTAGTAGTTCCTCAAATAAAATGAACATAAAGCATTCTTCAACCTTCGGGATGATAACAATATTAATGACCGAAGCTTGTCACAAAATACATCAGAGCGGCCCAGGTATACACCGAATAATAAATACCGTCGGAATCTGTTCCACGGTTTAAAATCTGCAGGGCCTCTTCTTTTGTTAAAAGTGAAAATCCGTTAAAGCATTCACTTCCAACAGCGCCATCGGTATTCAGTTCCGGAAGAGCATCACGGTTTATGGAAAGTAAAACGAGAGCATTGCTTTCATCGGTCATTCCCGGAGTGCTGAAAAGAAGTGGACTGATCACCTTCGCGGTATCGTTGTCTCCAAAAACAATGCCGGTTTCTTCCTTTAACTCTCTGGTTGCGGTGGTAATAAGGTCAGCATCCTCTTTGTCAATAAGACCGGCCGGAGGGCTTAACAGAAACTGACCGGTGGGGTAGCGGAACTCATGACTGAGTAAAAGCTTTGGTTCAGAATCCTTTATATTCAAAACAACAATGCAGGTCACAGCATCTGCCAGCATTTTCTTGAATTCTTCCGTGGTCTTCGCAGCAACCAGATCATCAGCCGTTCGTCTGGTCGCATCGTAATAATGTTTTCCTTCTGCATATTGCAAATCAAACACCCGGATAAATTTTGACTCAAATAAGGGCTTGATGTTTTCCTTTGAAAAATCTGGAGTATCCATGCGAAATTTCCTTCTTTCTACTTTGTACATATAAAAGATAATTGACAGGTAATGATTTTAGTATAACGCAATATGTCAGCCATGTACATTCATAAGTTGCCAAAGCAAAGTAACTCCATTTGGTCAATTTAACTCAATTTACCACCGTAGTTACTCAGCGGTTGGAAAAGTTGAAAAAAACACGCCAAAACAGGTTGGAAAAGTTGAAAAAATTATGCTAAAATAGGTTGGAAAAGTTGAATATATAATTTTAATTAAGAAATAAGGGGGATAATATGCTTGACAGGTCGGCAGGAAAAATAATTACAGAATGGATTTCAGATGGAAAAGATGCTTTATTAGTTACCGGAGCTAGACAAATCGGTAAGACATATCTGATACGGGAGTGCCTGAAAAACAGTGGTTTTCCATACGTGGAGTTGAATTTCATAGAGAACCCGGAATTAATTGAGTTGTTTGCAGGAGCAAAGGATGCAAAAGAATTGATGATGCGGTTAAGTCTGGTGACAAAGGAAACACTTCAAGTTGGTAAGACTATATTCTTTCTTGATGAGATACAGGAGTTTAAAGATATTGTTACAAGAATTAAATTTTTAGTGGAGGATGGGAGCTTTCGTTATATTATGAGTGGTTCTCTTTTAGGCGTGGAATTAAACGATCTCCGATCAGCACCGGTAGGCTATTTGTCAGTTATTGATATGTTTCCGTTAGATTTTAAGGAATTTGCATGTGCTGTTGGAGTAAATGAGCATATTATATCTACATTAAAGGAACATTTTGAGGATAGAACCAGAGTAGATGAATTTGTTCATTCCAGGATGCTGGATGTATTTTATCTGTATCTGATTGTAGGAGGAATGCCGGAAGCAGTTGTTATGTATAATGATTCCAATGATCTGGCAAAGGTTGGAGGTATTCATGATAAAATCATCCGGCTGTATAAGCAGGATTTTTCAAAATATGAAAAGACATATAAATTAAAATTACAGGAAATCTATGACTCCATGCCGGGACAGCTTGATCAGAAAAATAAACGTTTTCAATTAAATGTTCTTGGGCAGGGCATGAATTATGACAGGGTTGCAAATGATTTTTTGTGGCTTAAGGATGCGGGGGTAGCCATTCCAGTATACAACATCAGGGAACCTAAGCTGCCACTGATCATCAGTGAGAACCGTAATCTGTTTAAGCTCTTTTTTTCAGATATCGGACTTCTGACAAGTTGTTATTCGAATCAGACGAAATTAGCGATTTTAAATAAAGATTCATCCATTAACAATGGTGCACTTTTTGAAAATGCAGTCGCACAGGAGCTTCTTGCAAAAGGGCATAAGGAATATTACTTTAATAGTAAAAAACAGGGTGAACTTGATTTTGTAATAGAATTAAATGGTAAAGCTACTCCTTTAGAAATTAAGTCCGGAAAAGATTATAAACGTCATTCTGCATTAAATAATGTTCTTGAAGCAGAGGATTATGGTATCAAGGAGGCTTATATTTTTTCGGAAGGTAATGTGGAGGTCGATGGAAAGAAAGTATATATGCCGATTTATATGATCATGTTTATGGATAATCTGCAACTGGATAACCCGATTTACCGGCTTGATTTAAGTGGACTTGAAGAGTGAAAAAGTCTGGGGTGACCATAGATAGATAATGATAAGTAACAGCCAGCCTTACCTTTCAAAGTTGAGTAACTTTTCTTAGATGTCGACAGAAATATAAGCATCAAATAGAATTTTGTAATTAGTTATTACGGAAAGTGAGGATGGCTTATAAGCCATCCTCACTTTCTGTTTCATAAGAGTTTGAATTCGTAAAAACTCCGAGAGAATCCAAGTTCTCATTTATAAGTGCAATAAGATCGTCACGGGTTATATGCTGATCTTCAACACTTAGGCAAAGCTGTACAGCAAATGGAACATTTGTACCATAAATAATTATAACATTGTCTGTATCGTGATATAAAGTTACGGCAGTGTTAAATGGTGTTCCGCCTAATAAATCACATAAAATGAGAATTTGCTCACATTCCATTTTGATTAACTCCATAACTGCATTATGAAGTTCCTCTTTGAAAAAATTTGCATTCTCACCGGAAAAGTCAACAGAAATAAAAAATGGTGTTTTTCCTGCAAGTAAAGAGACTGCATTTAGTAACCCACTCCCATAGGTGCCGTGTCCTGTAAAAATAATACCTGTCATAAATGATTTTCCCTTCTAAAAGATTCCCAAAAGCGATCCAATTACACAAAATGCAATTGTAATTAAAATTAATACAGTTGGTGACTTCTTTTTTGCCCGGATTAAGTAAAAAATGAAGACCGTATACAATAAAGGAAGAAGATTAGGCATGATAGAATCAAATACATCTGTTTGTAAATTGACAGTAGCATCTCCGGAGGTGATAGACAATTTTGTGGTAAGTGTAACATAGGAGGCTATCAGACCACCGATTACTGTCATGCCCAGAATTCCAGCGGCGCGGGTGATTTTACTTCCAACTTCGCCAATTTTATCAAGAATTCCAATGCCAAGTTTATAACCTGCATGTAAAAAACCAAAACGAATAGCAAATCCAATAAGATTAAATGCAATAAAGAAGAAGATTGGACCCAAAATATTCCCATTCATGGCAAAAGAAATACCAATACCGGCTAAAATTGGAATGGCTGTAAACCATACTAAAGAGTCGCCAAGTCCTGCAAGAGGTCCCATAAGTGCTACTTTAATACTATTAATTAGGTTTTTGTCTTCCCGCTTTTCTTCCATTGCAGCACAGATTCCCATAATCAAAGTAATTACGTAAGAATGAGAATTCATAAAAGTGAGGTGATTTAGCTCCCGTTCCTTTTTTTCTTCTGGATCATCTGCATAAATCTTCTCAATAACAGGCTCCATGGAATAGGTAAATCCAGTCGCCTGCATACGTTCATAATTAAATGTTGCGTTTAGCATGATGGAACGAAAGCCAACTTTGTTCAAATCTTTTTTAGTCAATTTTTTATTAGATCCCATTTGTATAATCCTCACTTTCTTCAATATTGGAAGGAACTGATTCCTTTTTTTCTGAAATTAGATAATCATAAACAGCGATACATGCGGCAAGTACAGCTAAAGGAAGAATTGGCAGTGAAAAATATGTAACTAATATGAAACCAAGTGCCAAGAAGATAATGTAATCCCTTTTGTACATAGTATTAAGAAGAATAGCAAATCCAATTGCGGGCATTAAACCGCCGGCAACAGAAAGCCCGTTGGTGAGCCACTCAGGCAACAGATTAACAATAACTTCTGCTTTGTCAATTCCAAACCAGATTGGGAGGAAAGCAACTAAAGCATAGCAGAAAAATATAATCACACATACCTGTAACTGTATACGGTCAAATTTTTTAGAGTTGCCTTGCTGAATATATTTTGTGGCAGAGCGGTTAAAGTATGAAAAGCCGGTGTACAATAGTATGACAATTCCTTGCATTAATACGGCAAAGGGAACGCCAAATCCAATTGCAACATCGGCACCCTTACCACTTGCAATGCCGAAGACGACGCCAATTACGGTGCCAATAACCATATTGGGAGGCACGGCACCTCCAATAGGCATTAATCCCATCCACATCATTTCAAATGTAGCACCAATAATAAGACCTGTTTTAAGATCCCCCATAACAAGACCGATGATTGTTCCAAGAATAAGCGGACGATATGTTTGAAAAACTTCTAGGTAACAGTCAATTCCAACAAGTCCAGTAATAATTGTAATAATAACTATTTGTGCAATAGACATTTTGATCCCTCCCTATTTATTTTATAATATAGAATCCATAAATATCGAATGATCTTTTGGAAGCATTCGGTATTCAACAGAAATTCCTTTACTAATAAGTTTCTTTATTGCGGCAATTTCTTCTTGATCTGCATATATTGTTTTAGTCAGCTTGATTTTTCCCTCGTGTTCATGCATATTTCCAATATTTACAGATTTGATTGGAACATTGCCTTCAACTAATCGCTCTACCGAAATTGGGGTACGGCATATAATGGCAATTTTTTGTGCAGGACTTGCCTTATAAATAATATCGATGGTTTTTTGTATGGTAAAAAATCGGACCTGAATGTTTCCAGCAGCAAGTCTTAATAAAGTCTGCTGCATAGAATCTTCTGCAACCTCATCATCTGCTACAATACAGAGATTGGCAGAGTAGGAACGCAACCAATTCGTGGCAACCTGTCCGTGAATGAGCCGATTATCTACGCGGGTTAATACAATGTTAGGAATATTATTTTCCATGGCATACAATCCTCCTTTTAAAATCATGACGTCCGTATCTTTAAAATCAAAATATCATAGAAGTAAAGTATTTGTCAATAAAAAAAGAAAATCAAAAAAATAATTGTGCATATTGACAAAATTATAATTATATTTTATGATAATAACATCATGACGTCCTAATGAAAAGAAAGGAGAGTAAAAAACTGTTATGGCAGAAAAAAAACTATTAATGGATGAATATATTCTTACAACGTCTGAGCAGGCATTAAAGAATATTCAAAATTCCTATAAGCTAACAAAAGAATTAGTGGATTTATATTTGCAAAGCAACTGTAAATCTATTTGTATTGTTGCATCTGGCTCTAGTAGCAATGGTTCGACGGCCGCAAAAGATTTTATGAGAAGATATTTGGGAGTTTCAGTAGAGATAATGCCCCCATTTACCTTTACACATTATAATCATGATCTAGTAGAGAATAGTTTTACGGTAGTGGTATCTCAAAGTGGCATCAGTACAAATTGCATTGACGCATTAAAAAAGTTAAGAGAACTTGGCAAAACCGCAATTGGAATTACAGCTAATGTGAAAAATGATTTTAAAGATTATGCAGATATCGAAATTGATTATGGAGTAGTAGAAGAAAAGGAACCATATGTGACTAAAGGCGTAACACTTCTGGCAGTTTTCTTTATGCTGTTTTCCCTGGAAGCTGGAAAAAGAACGGGATATATAACAGAAGAAATTTATCAGGAGAAAAAGGAACAGCTGATAGGTGCATTTACGGCCTATGAAACAGTTCTGGAAAAGTTACCGAAATTTATTGACAAACATATCAAAGCATTTAGTTCTATGCAAAAAGTCTTTATGTGTGCAGCAGGAGGAGCATACGGAGCAGTATGTGAAGGTGCATTGAAGTGTAGTGAGTTGCTTAAGGTAATAGCAGTTCCTTTGGAAACCGAAGAGTATATTCATGGATATAATTTGCAGCTTACACCACATCACACGGTTTTCTTTTTGGACACAGAGCAAAAAACATCTGAGAGGGTAAGAAAAATCTATGAAGCAACGTGCAAAATGACGGATGCTGCGTATATGTTAACTTCCTTTGACGGATTGGAAGAGGATGAAAACGTAATAACGATTGCTACAAAGGTAGAACAGTCCATATCTTCGATTTACTGCTTGCCATTTTTCCAATTTCTGGTGTATGATATTACCGTATACTTGGATAGTTTGGAGCAACACCCTTTATTGAAAGAATTTAATAAGGTGGTATCATCCAAATCGGATAAGTATGATAAGGACTATATTCGAAGGATGAACTGTGAATTTGAGCAGTAATAAAACTTAGGGAGATATTATGCTGGGGAAAATGCCATTGTATCAGCAATTAATAGAAGAACTTGCAAAATATATTTCAGATGAAAAGCTGCTTCCAGGAGACCAGATTCTTACGGAGCCAGAGATTAGTCAGAAATATGGTGTAAGTAGAGCCACGGTACGACAGGCAATACAGGAACTAGTAAATGCAGGAGTATTAGTGAAAATTCATGGAAAGGGAACTTTTCTTGCAGAACCAAAAGTAAAAATGAATGTAAATTCTTTTGGTAGTTTCAGCAGTATGGCCCAGGAACAGGGATTTCAACCGTCGACAGAGATTTTGTGTTTTCAGGAATTGTCGGAATCTATAGATAAGGTGAAAAGGCGGCTTGCCTTAGAAGAAGGAGACAGTGTGATTTATTTAAATCGCCTTCGTTATTTGGATGGAAAGCCGGCTTTGATTGAAAAGACATATATTCCTAAAAAACTATTTCCTCATTTTGATCTATTAAAGATTGAAAAATCAGGATTGTATTGTTTTTTTAAAGAGTGTGGGATGAAAAACCTAGTAGGAGCTGAGAAATTTACAGCCTGTATACCTACAGATGAAGAGAAAAAGGCTTTGGAAATACTAGATGATGACCCATGCATCAGAATACGTAGAATAATGAGATGTAAGGAAATACCAATTGAATATACGGTATGTATTTTAAAGAACAGAACTCTGCAATTGGAATCAGAAATTATTGTACAGTAATGAAACTCCCTTTTTGGCAAATGGTAAAACCACGAGTTAGAAAGGGAGTTTTATGTTAAACAGGAAGCTTTTTATTAAAAGATACTATACAAGGAGAGTGCATAGATGAAATATTTCGAATATATTGTGAAAGAAGAACTGGGACTACATGCTAGACCGGCAGGACTTTTAGTTAAGGAAGCAAAAAAATTCCATAGTAGAATTACAATTCAAAAAGGAGAAAGACAGGTTTTGGCAACACAACTAATGAAGCTTTTGCAATTGAATGTTAAAAAGGAGGATACTATTATTATCACTGTTGAGGGCAGTGATGAAGAAAATGCAGCAATACAAATAGAAAACTTCGTAAAGGAGAATTTGTAAATGGAGCAATTGCATTAGTGGAATCCAGGGCATACAGGAAATGGCATGAAAATTTAACGATGAAAAGACAGTGGAAAATCTTTATTCTTTTATGGGAGATCCAGGGCGTTCAAAGCTGAGTAACAGCGATTGGAATTGCACATCCGGCCTCTTGCTGATAAAATAAAATCAATAATCTCTTTTGACAGGAGGACAAACCTATGGATGAAAATATGAAGAAACGAAACGAACGTCTGGCACAGACGGTCATAAAAGGCTTACAGTCCCGTAATATGACGGGCTACTATGCCGAAGATAAGGAAGCTGCTTTAAAACAGGCTTTGGAGCTGATCGAAGAAAACAGTACCATTTCCATGGGTGGGTGTATGAGTGCTCACGAAATCGGACTGGTTCAGGCTTTGCAGGAGGGAAATTATCAGTACCTTGACCGTTCTAAGATGGAGCCTCGTGAGGGACTGCTTGCCGCTTATGATTCCGATGTCTTTCTTTCCAGTGCCAATGCAATGACAAGTGACGGTATTCTTGTTAACATCGATGGCAATTCCAACCGTGTTTCCTGCATTGCCCAGGGACCGAAGAAGGTGATCTTCATTGTTGGAATGAATAAGGTGTGTGCTGATCTTGACAGTGCCATGAAGCGTGCAAGAAATGTAGCTGCTCCCACCAATGCACAACGATTCGATGTGAAGACTCCGTGTAAGGAAACCGGTAAGTGCTTTGACTGCAAATCTCCGGATACGATCTGCTGCCAGTTCCTGATCACGAGATATTCCAGACATACCGGAAGAATCCACGTGATTCTTGTAAATGACAATCTTGGCTTTTAGAATATTAGCGCATGGTTCCGCCGGTAATCCAATGGTTTCATTCCATGGAAGTCACGGAAGACAGTGGCGAAGCGCCCCTGATTTACATAGCCGCAGGCTTTTGCGATATCAGAGATACCAAGCTTTGATGTTGTCAAAAGTTCTGCGGCATATTTCATGCGTACTTCATTCATATAAGTGGACAGGCTGGCTCCGTATACGGAGTGGAAATAACGTTTCAGGCTAGTCTCACTTACACCCAGTGTATCCGCGATGGATTTCATGGAGATATGCCGGCTTAAATCCCGAGTAAGCATTTCCTGTGCCTTTTTGGCAAGCATGACCTGCACCCTGGATAAATAGAGCATGTTCCGGTTGTTTTCCGGTTTGTAATCGCAAAAGTATTTTAAAAGCTGCAGCGTAAGGAGACGGATCTGTCCGATATTTTCAGCAGGGCAGCAGTCAGCCAGATCATTCCATAGTTTCAGAAAAGGATCTGTAACATACAGGGCAACTCCTTTTTCATATAAAGCAATCAGCATATCCATATCAATATCTAAGGATTTCAGAAAGTCCTTTGTCTTTTCCGTGAACCATTCCGGCAGAACATAAATCTCATATCCCTTATAACAGGAAGAAGGATAATAGAACTGGTTCTGGGCCATCCGGGAGGAAATACTCATCATGCGGTGGTCCAGATAACTGTAATTGTCTTCATTTACCCGGAATTCGCACCGGCCTTCCATGCAGTAATTCACAAGCAGAATTTCCTGTGACTGCTGTGCATTTAAGGGGACAATCTGCGTGTGAATATCATTCAATACCAGATAAATCCCTGGAAGAATATAGTAACCGGTCAATTCCATGAAACCATCGGGGGTATCCTGATGGATCATACCGATATCCCGTCCTTCTGTTACAAATTGTCTGACGCTGCTCATGTATTGTTCTTTTTTCATAAGATTCCTTTCCCTTGCAAAGAGATCGTGGCTAAACGAACCTTTTTGACTGAAAGAGGTATAGATATATTTTCAGTCAAATTGTAAAATATCACAAGTTAGACATAACGAACTAACAATAGTATACGCTGTCAGGACGAGGTAAGCAAGAGGAGGACAAATAAGGATGAAGTTATCAGAGGCAGATGCCGGATGTTATGCAACCGTATGTTCCGTAAGTGGAAGTCATCACCTGATTTCACGGTTAATCGGTATTGGAATTGTAGAAGGGACTATGGTACGGGTCATTCAGAACCTTAAGGATCAGCCGGTTTTATTCTATTGCCGGGATTCTGTAATTGCATTGGGCAGGCAGGATTGTGAGAAAATCGAGATTAAGGAGGGTGACAGAGCATGAGCAGGACAATCGCGTTACTGGGACAGCCCAATTCAGGAAAATCTACCGTATTCAACGGATTGACCGGTGCATATCAGCATGTTGGTAACTGGCCGGGCAAAACGGTAGAGCGTAAGGAGGGGGACTTTACATATCAGGGAGAAAGCTATCGCGTCATTGATCTACCGGGCAGCTACAGTCTGTCAGCCGGATCGGAGGAAGAAAAAATTACAGCGAACTTTATCCGGTCAGGTGTTGCGGATCTGGTTGCGATTCTCGTAGACAGCTCTCAACTGGAACGTTCCTTATATATGTATGCAGATTATGTGGGAACGAATACGCCAGTAGTTTTAGTTCTGAATCTGATGGATGTTGCAGAGAAAAAGGGGATTCATATTGATATAAAGAAGCTCGGTGAACGGTTAGGAATTCCGGTAGTCGGCTTTGTAGCGTCAGAGGTGAAGCGGTATCGTGAGCTGAAGCAGCAGTTTGTAGATGCAATTCGTGAAGCAAAAATTGCGGATTCTGCACAGCTTATGAAGTTTTATGAGAGGGACACAGGGATTTCCTTTAAGGAGCTTGCGGAAAAACAGAAGGAAGAAAGGCTTTTTACAAAGGAAAAGCTGGCGGTTTCTGAGCTTGAGAGGACGGATCAGGGACTGATGATTTCCGGAAAACACAAATATGAATATATCGACAAACTACTGAAAGGTGTTGTCAGCAGACCGGATCGGGAAGTTGAGTTAAAGGGGTTTGATAAAAAAGCATTGGGAAAACATTTCGGGAAATGGATGGCAATTGGAATTATTGTAGCTGCACTGGCAGCAGCGATGGTTGTGGCGGCTCCTGTCATGGCACTTGGTTTTGGGTTTGCCGGTGTGATCAGTGGACCGTTAGAAAAGCTGATGACTGCAATGAATGTCTGGAAGCCACTGGCAGAACTGGTTTATGTGGTGATACCAAATGTTTTTGGGTTTGCAATATCCATGGCAGGATTTGTTCTTGGAGTGACCTTTGTATTTGCAATTATTGAAGATGTAGGCTATATGGCGAGAATTTCGGTCGTCTTTAATTCTGCAATGGAGAAGCTGGGCTTGCAGGGGAAGAGTATTTGTTCTCTTCTTATGAGTCTGGGATGTAATATGGCAGGTGTTGCAGGAAGCCGTGTCATTGACAATTCCGGACAGCGGTTTCTGACGATGATTCTTGTCTGGAGTATTCCGTGTGGATCGACGCTTTCCCTTGCACCAATGCTTGCAACGGTATTTTATGGTCCTGTTGGAGCTATGGCGATTGTTCTGCTCATGCTGGTTACCACCATCGGATCCCTGTTTCTGGTATCCAGAATTTATAGGGGAAAACTGATCAGCAAAGAGGATCAGGGAGGTATCATCATGGAGCTTCCCCCTTACCATAAACCAAAGTGGGGACATATCATCCGGACAACGCTGATGAAGGCGTGGGATATTTTCAGCAGGGCATTCCGTGTGATTACATTGGTTTCGGTTGTATTCTATCTGCTTTCCTATAACTGGTTTGGTGGAGAATACAGCATTTTGTCCAGAATCGGGCAGGTGATTGAGCCGGTAACGAACCAGTTTGGCATGACCTGGCAGATGTTCATGGCATATATTTCTTCCATGCTTACCAAAGAATCCCTGCTTGGTGTTATCAATGCGCTATACAGCAACAGTGATATGGTAAATGCCGCATTTAATGCAAAATCTGTAGGAATGACTGAAGGAATGATTACACTTTTACCGCAGGTAATCACAAAAGCGCAGGCTCTTGGATTTATTATGGCCATTGTATTTAATGTGCCGTGTACGATGACTGTGGCAGCGACCTTCCGTGAAAACCATTCTAAGAAGTGGATCGGGCTTTCGGTTGCCTATTATCTGGTATTTTCCCTTGTGCTGGCGTTTGTTTTCTATCATATTGGATTATTGATCTGGCATTAAGCCGGGTATGGCTTCCGGACACGAAGGTATCTGCAAAAGGATATATGCTTGGCTATCATGACCTCAAAATTCCATCTGTAAGTGGATTTTTCCGTCTTCTGGCAAAAATCGGAGATGGATTTATGAAGATGCGTATTGTAAGAATAGATTTCAATAAGAATTGATTTTTCATCTGTACATTTCTGTGAATACGCCGCATAATTAATAGGGAAAGATATGAGAATGTTTTGAAAACAATGGATGTCATTCTATGTTTCATATAAATGTGTGAGACTGATCCTATTAAAAAGAGGTTTATTTATGAGCAAATCAGAAAAGCAAATAGTAAAAGAAAGTGAACGTAACAGGAAGATTTTAGAGACAGCCTTTCGTATTTTTGTTGAAAGAAAGATTGAGCCGGTGAGTATGGGAGAGATTGCAGAAGCGGCCGAAATCGGCAGGGCAAGTCTTTTTCGGTATTATCCGAATAAACTGGAGCTTGTAATTGCAGTCTGTACAAAGGAATGGAAGGAGTACATGGATGAACTGGACAGGACAAGACCGATCAGTTCCATTGATGAGATTCCGGCAATTGACAGACTGATCTTGGTCATGGACAGCTGTATTGATATGTACCAGAAGCATAAGGATTTACTTCAGTATAATGACAATTTCAACTATTATGTCAGCCATATGGGTGTAACCAGGGACAATGAACATCTGACAGAGTTTTATAATGCCCTATATTCCATTAACACGCGGCTTCATATGATGTATGAAAAGGCCAAAGCCGATCACAGCTTCCGCACGGATATCCCGGAGCAGGAATTTATACGGGTAACCATACATACCATGGTAGCAGCCTGTGAGTATTATGCAGATGGCTTTGTCTGGGGATCGGAAGAAAACAGGGACTACACACCGGAGCTGCTCATATTAAAAGAAATGATACTTAATTATGTCAGGAATTAAAGGTGTATAGCCAATATAGTAACATATATGAGGTATTTTCCGATGAATATGAATCAGCTGAAATATGTTCTTACTGTTGCCAATTCTTCCTCTTTACGGGAGGCAGCAATGAAATTATATATTTCACAGCCGGCTCTTTCCTTAAGCATCAGCGAACTGGAAAACGAGCTTGGGATTGTGCTGTTTGAAAGAAGTAATCGTGGAATCGGGCTTACGGATGCCGGGCGTGAGTTTATTACCTATGCGAAAAAGGTGCTGGGGCAGTATGAAATTCTGGAGGATCGCTATCTGTCGCGTAATAAGGACAAGGAGCGGTTTTCCGTATCGACACAGCACTATAATTTTGCCATCCGCTCCTTTACCAACGTGATCCGCAGGTTTGGACCGGGTAAATATGTCTTTTCCATTCATGAAACAAAAACTAACGAAGTGCTTGAAAATGTCCGGGATATGAAGAGCGAGGTCGGGATCGTTTCCTATTCGGGAGCGAACGAAGCGGTAATCAGGAAACTGTTTAAGGACTTTCAATTAGAGTTTGTTCCGCTGATGCAAAGAGAAACCTATGCCTATTTATGGAAGGAACATCCCTTTGCAGACCGGGGGGAAATTTCACTGGAGGAGCTGAAGGATTATCCCTGTATTGTTTTCGATCAGAGTGATGACAGTAATTTTTATCTCACCGAGGAAGCGATGTCGGACTATGATTTTGAAAAAATGATTAAGACAGACGACCGTGCAACCACCATGGAAATCATGGCAGAACTTCTTGGATATTCGGTCGGATGCGGAATGCTGTCGAGTGAGGATGCCATTTTACAGGGGCTTGTATCGATTAAGCTGAAGGAAGAGGATCCGTTAACGATTGGTTATATTACCCGGAAGGGAAGCAGCCTGTCCAGATATGGAGAGGCCTATATTGAGGAACTACTAAAGTATCGGGAGACCATATAAAGAAGTAGGTAATTGCGAAACTCGCTAGGCTCGTTCGCAATCTTGAAAGAAAACAAGGAA
>ERZ791919.328-NODE-328-length-54603-cov-49.727781_pt1 | contig 54603 bp, 47 predicted proteins | sample MGYA00510137_ERZ791919 | MGnify/ENA primary metagenome ERZ791919 (study PRJEB30046, sample SAMN00792059) | human gut metagenome | study: EMG produced TPA metagenomics assembly of the A metagenome-wide association study of gut microbiota in type 2... | reverse complement strand
AACGCAAAAATTCCTCGCTGCCGGTCACATTGGGAGTTGGAAGAATACACCCTAAGAAGATCTCGCAGAGCTTCGCCGCAAAGCAAGAGGCCCTTTCGGCTCAACCGCCGCGTGAGCGGACGAAACCGCGCCTCCATTGCGCCGGAGCCTGCGGTACGCTATACTGAAGGCAGAAAGGACGTCCGAATTCAGAACGAATGGAGAGTACCGCGATCATGGAGATGGGAAACAGGATCAAAACGCTGCGTCTGGCGAAGAGCATGACGCAGGAGCAGCTTGCACGGGCGCTGCACGTCAGCGCACAGGCCGTCAGTAAGTGGGAGCTTGGAGTTTCCCAAAGTTAAAGATACCACATCAATCCCACGCGGACTTTTGCTCAACCGATACAGCCGGAGGGCTGGATAACAAGAAAAGGCGGTATGCGCCCCGTGGAGGGGTAGCGTACCGCCTTTTCTTGTGGGGGTTTCCAAAGGGGGCAACGCCCCCATTTGGCACACGACTTTGCGAAGCAAAGTGTAGTGTGTTATACGCTCTGCCGGCGTTGCCGTGAAAATGCCGTTGCCGCCGGGGAGGGCAAGGGCATTTGAAGCGGCAGGAAAACAGGGCTGTGCTTGCGTGGCGTGGAGCCGCAAGCGCAGGTCTGGTTTCATCAGCAGACAGGGCGTATATGAAAGCCCCCGTTCCTCGTCCTACGCTCCGACTTGTGGACAAAGTGTCCCGAAGTTGTGGCCACACTCCCGGAAAAGTAGCAGGACAGCGGGCAACCGTCAAGGCTGAAATGAACGGGTTTACACCCGGCCTTGACCGCCGCCCGCCGTCCCGCTGGATGGGTGGACAAGGCGGCCAATCCCTCAAAGTGCTTGGCCGCGCTCTTTCTGATTTTGAGGTATTCAGTTTTTCAAAATTGAATAATCAAAATAAATTTTTTCGATTGAAAAAATTTTATTTGTTATCATCTTCAATGCCATATTTTTTCTTTTGCCGAATCACATAATTACTGATTTTTTCATCATATAGTGGATACTGGTAATCCAACTGGCATGCCACTTCTGACGAAACCTCCCGGAACAATGCCATACATTGTTCAAAGGATTCCCACATATGGGGATAGGAATCCATATTATAAGTGGACATAAGTCGTTCCCACAATTCCTCTGGGACATATTGCTTCATAAATTTATAGTTTTTTCCCAAACTGAAATGAAATCCCTGTTTGATACCAATCAGCCAGGAAATCATGCGAAGCAATTCTTTTCGTACTATATCATTCATATGGTCAATAGCAAAAAGAATTTCTTTGCGGCATAAGCCCTTTACTACATATGTTGTAGTATTCCAAAATTCATTACAGCAATCGTCAAACATTCTTTGAGTAGGCTTCTGCAAGTGGTAGTCTATATCCGTTGGTATTGGCGGCTTTACGATACGGTTGTCTTTATCCAACAGTAACTTTACCAGTTTATCCCATGTAAAATACTCGTCTATCAGTTCCAGCGGCAGCAAAGTTAAATCTATCTTAACATCATCAGTAAACAGCATTAAATATGAAAATCCCTTTTCTACAGCTGGAAATAATTCCATATCTTCCGGCTTTTGCAGAATCAACCTTTCACCAAATATATCTAGCCATTTATCATCACTTGTGAAGCTGTCCATATCCGTAACAAAAAAAGTAATATCAAAATCCTGAAAATCATCAGGCGGAATATTTGTATTTGTTCTAGATCCTTCCAAAGTAACCATGCGAATGCGTTTGTCTGTTTTTGCAAAATTCAAAACAATATCATAAACTTCCTTTTCTGATCTCATTTTTATCTCCTCCAATTATTGAAATAGGTGTGAAGCCATTTTAGGGCTTTCCCGCCTTGATTACCCTTTAGCAAAGACGGGCGGGACTGTCAACGGCGGCGCATGAAATGCGCCGTTCATCTTGACCGTTGACTGGCTCGGCTGGCTTTGCTATCTTCCTGACAAATGGGAATGTCTAAGATAGTAAAGACGTCCCACATGCAACTCTTTCTTTTATTGCGGAAACCGTATCTTTAATTGTGAATGTAGTTGTGTCTATGACATTTGATTCATATATCCCCAAACCGGAAAATTGCTCCCACATTGTTTCCACTAATTCAATATTTGTTTTTCTATCTAATTTTGAGCGTTCCACAGCTCGCTTCATAGTTTCTTTTTTACTCGCTCTTAATACAATATAGTGTACCTCGTAATCTTCTTGGGCAAGAGCTTTCCATGGCTCCAAAAACCATGGCCCGACAATCCCATCTACAATTACATCATATCCGCCACGAGCATATCGCTTTGCAGCTTCTAAAAAGGCTTCAATGACAACCAGATTTTGCTTGTTGGATTCTGGCAAATGTGGTGGTATTGCGCCTTTGCTTAAGTAATGAAAAAAGTCATCGGTGTGCATATGCACTGATTTATCCATATCTGATTCCTTTGCGACAATTGACGCAGTTGTTGTTTTTCCTGTCCCCGGTGAGCCTGTAATCACAATAATTCTTCCTTGATTCATCTGTATTTTCCCTCACAATTCAAATTTATCACTTTGTTCCTGCCTGCTCAATCATCTTCTTCGCAAACTGCTGGAACATTTCAACAGTTTCTTTATCCATCGGTGTAAGCTGTCCGATCTGTCCAGCTATCATCGCCGTTACATCGTCAATGGAAAGTGGTTTTTGTTTCTGTTCCGCCAGTGCGTCCCGCATGGCTTGGAACATAGCGGCGGTCACAGCTTCTCCCGGCTGTTCCCCGTTGTCAATGTCTTTCTTAATGTCCCGCAGGATAGCCAGGAACACATTTTTGATTTTTTCAATCTCCGCTTCATGTTCCCCTATCTTTTGGGCGTTCAAAAGCTGTAAATCCTGCTTCGCTTCTGCCCGGTGTTCCGGGTGTTCTTTCATCAGGTCGGACAGGGAAGCCGTTGCCATCTCGATAAGCTGGTTTCTTGCTGTTATGCCCTTTGCCGCCGTATCCTGAAAATAAATCCGTATCAAATCTATCAGCTTAGGAAAATTCCTGTGTTCCAACAGGCGGTTGAGGATTTGCACATCAACAGCACCCGTCACAAGCCCCCTCACGGCTCCCTCGGACAAGCCTAATTCAGAAATATCGTAGCTTTTACGAACGCTCACGGTAGACAAGCCCAGTATGTAGTCTGTCGATACCTTAAATTCCTTTGCCACACCTATGAGAATATCACTGCTGACCGTTCTTGTTTCGCCGCTGACAATGCGGCTCAACTGGGAAGCGGAAACGCCTATCTTCTCCGCAAGTTCCTTTTGTGTGATGTGGTTCCCGTTGCATAAATCGGAAATCCGCTGTCCGGGCGTTCCGGGTAAAGCCATAGATACGCACCTCCTCCGCATACTTCCATTATACAGAATGATTGCAAAAATGCAATTTCCAAAGTGTAAACTTCATCAAAATGCAATTCTCGCAATATTCCGGGAATTGCATTTTTTTCGTGTAGACTTAGGGTAGTTCATCGATGGACGGCACCTTGAAAACAGAATGACCGTCCGAAAAGGAATACCCCGGCTGGGGAAGCACCGCAAGGAGTCGGACTTCGGGACAAAATGTCCCGAAGCTGCGGGGAGCGTGCCAAAGCTGGAAATCCTTTCGGGGAAAACGGCAACGGAAAGCAAAATGGAGGGAACGCATGAGAAATAACCCCTATAAAGACTTGCCGCCGCTGGAACGCAGGCCGGACGGTTCCCTTTACCGCATGACACCGGCGCAGAGGAAACAGGCGGCCAGCCTGATACGCCGGGAGTGCTGTTGCTGTGAGGACGGCAACTGCATTGTCCTTGACGATGGGGACACCTGCACCTGCCCGCAGACGGTTTCTTTCTCGGTCTGCTGTAAGTGGTTCCGCTGGGCGGTCTTGCCGCTGGACGGGACGCTGGAAGCGGAGATTTTCCGGGATAAGGACTTGAAACGCTGTGTGGTCTGCGGCGGTGTGTTCGTCCCCAAATCCAACCGGGCAAAATACTGCCCCGGCTGTGCCGCCAGAGTTCACAGGCGGCAGAAAACAGAAAGTGAACGGAAAAGGAGGTCTGCTGTGGACAGTTAGGAGCGAAAAAAGCCTTGATTTATCAGGCTTTGCAAGCCCCAAACCGGGGCAGGTGGTATAAAGTATCGCCCGCCCCGGAAAACGGGCTTCTAACCGTCCACAAAACGCACTATGACAAATACCATCTATATCCATCAGCCGGAAAAGGCGTTCAGCTTCACCCGGCTCCCGAATTTCCTCTTTGAAGCCCCCACATTCAAGCCCCTGTCCAACGAGGCAAAGGTTCTGTACGCCTTTATCCTGCGCCGGACAGAGTTGTCCCGCAAGAATGGGTGGGCGGATGACTGCGGACGGATTTTCCTGTATTACCCTATCTGCGAAGTGGTTGACCTGCTCCATTGTGGGCGGCAGAAAGCGGTGAACACCCTGCGGGAACTGCAATACGCCGGACTGGTGGAAATCCAGAAGCAGGGCTGTGGAAAACCCAACCGCATTTTCCCAAAATCCTATGAAGCGGTTCCAAACACCGACTTCAAGAAATCCGGTTCTGGTACGCCGGAGGACTGAAAACCGTACCCATGAAGTACGGAAATCACTCCTGAGACGTACGAAAACCGGACGGTATATAGAAATACAAAGATAAAATGATTGATTTATATTCTATCCATTCCAATCCTATCCGAGCTATTTTCTGCGGGATTTTCCCTGTGGAAAACCCCGGATAGGAAAGGAATGGGGAAAGGAGCAGAATGGCACAACACGCAATTTTGCGGTTTGAGAAGCACAAGGGCAACCCGGCAAGGCCGCTGGAAGCCCATCACGAAAGACAGAAAGAACAATACGCCAGCAACCCCGACATTGACACAAGCCGGAGCAAGTACAACTTTCATATCGTCAAGCCAGAGGGCAGGTACTATCATTTCATTCAAAACCGCATTGAACAGGCCGGGTGCCGAACCCGCAAGGACAGCACACGGTTTGTCGATACGCTGATAACCGCCAGCCCGGAGTTTTTCAAGGGGAAATCCCCAAAGGAGATACAGGCGTTCTTCCAAAGGGCGGCAGATTTCCTCATTGGCCGGGTAGGACGGGAAAATATCGTGTCGGCGGTGGTACACATGGACGAGAAAACGCCCCACCTGCATTTGACCTTTGTTCCGCTGACAAAGGACAACCGCCTGTGCGCTAAGGAGATTATCGGCAACCGGGCAAACCTGACGAAGTGGCAGGACGATTTTCACGCCTATATGGTGGAGAAATATCCCGACTTGGAGCGTGGGGAGAGTGCCAGCAAGACAGGCCGGAAGCATATCCCCACCCGGCTTTTCAAACAGGCGGTTTCCCTCTCCCGGCAGGCAAGAGCCATTGAAGCCACACTGGACGGCATTAACCCGCTGAACGCCGGAAAGAAAAAAGAGGAAGCCCTCTCCATGCTGAAAAAGTGGTTCCCGCAGATGGAGAACTTCTCCGGGCAGTTGAAAAAGTACAAGGTCACAATCAATGACCTGTTGGCGGAGAATGAGAAGTTGGAAGCAAGGGCAAAGGCCAGCGAAAAAGGAAAGATGAAAGATACGATGGAACGGGCAAAGCTGAAAAGCGAACTGGACAATTTACAGCGGCTGGTTGACCGTATCCCGCCGGATATACTGGCGGAACTGAAACGGCAGCAGCGGCACACGGTAAAGGAAAGGTGATAGATATAAGCAGAAATTTTCGCCGCCCCTGTGCGGCATTGTACCTTGAAAACTGAATATGGAGGACACTGGATGGCAAAAAGTGAAAGCGATATTTTTACACCCCGAACAGGGCAGGTTATACAAGCAGAGAACGGCACGCAGTATTTTGTATGTGGGAACAACCGTATAAAAATCTCCGAACACTTCGCCGCAGGCGGGAAGCCCCTCGGTGATCTGATTGTAGATGTGGTGCGGCATACCGCAGAAAAAGCCGCTTCAACCTGATAGCCCATCATTGATAACACGCCCACGCTTATGATATAATTGCCATAGAGCAAAAGTATTGTAAGCGTGGGTTGTTTCTTTAGAAGGAGGATTTTTACGGTGAAACAACCTTACAATACTACGATTTACAACACGGCGCTTTATATGAGATTGAGCCGGGACGATGAACTGCAAGGAGAAAGCGGGAGTATTCAGACACAACGCATGATGCTCCGGCAATATGCCGCCGAGCATGGCCTGAATGTCATAGATGAATATATCGACGATGGATGGTCTGGAACGAACTTTGACAGGCCGGATTTTCAGAGAATGATTGATGACATTGAGGACGGGAAAATCAACTGCGTTGTTACGAAGGATTTATCCCGCTTAGGCAGAAACTACATTCTGACCGGCCAGTACACGGAAATCTACTTTCCCAGCAAAGGCGTCCGCTATATCGCTGTCAATGACAATGTGGACACCATCAACGGAGAGAATGAGCTTGCCCCATTCCTCAACATTCTGAATGAAATGCACGCCCGCCAGACCAGCAAAAAGGTAAAGGCGGCCATGCGGACACGGTTCGCAAATGGCGCACACTATGGAGCCTATGCTCCGCTTGGCTATGTCAAAGACCCAGATAAGAAAGGCCATCTTCTGATTGACCCGGAAACAAGGTGGATTATCGAAAAGATTTTTGACCTTGCCGTTCATGGCCGGGGAGCCGCCAGCATTACACGGATTTTGGTCGAAGAAAAAGTACCTACTCCCGGCTGGCTGAATTTCCAGAGATACGGCACTTTCGCAAATATCTATGCCGGAGCGCCGGAGGAAAAAGCCTATGCGTGGACGATAGCGCAGGTGAAAAGTATTCTGAAAGAGGAAACCTATATCGGACACAGCGTCCACAATAAGCAGACCAACATTTCATTCAAAAACAAGAAGAAAGTACGCAAGCCAAAAGAGGAATGGTATCGTGTGGAGAACACCCACGAAGCGATTATTTCCGAAGATGTGTTCCGTCAAGTACAGGAGCAGATTTGCAACAGGCGCAGACGGCAGAAGAACGGCACAACACAGATATTTTCCGGGCTGGTAAAATGTGCGGACTGCGGCTGGTCGCTGGCCTATGGTATGAACAGCCAGAACAAAAATCCCTATGCCCACTACCATTGTAGCAAGTACGGGCAAGGATTGCACCAGTGTTCCATGCACTATATCCGCTATGATGTGCTTTACGCCTATGTCCTTTCCCGTCTGCAATACTGGTCTGTGCTGGCACAGCAGGATGGGGACAAACTTCTGAAACGGCTACTTAACGCCAGCGACAAGGAACGCAATACTGCAAGGAAGCGGCAGACAGCCGAACTGAAAAAGGCGGAAAAGCGCAAAGCAGAAGTAGACACCCTGTTTGCAAAAATGTATGAGGACTGGTCTGCCGGACGCATTACAGAATACAATTTCAATATGCTGTCCGAAAAGTATCAGGGCGAACAGCGAGAATTGGACGTAAAAATTGAACGGCTTCACGAAGCGATGGAGACCGCCGCCCAGACAGCGGTTGACGCTGAAAAGTGGATAGGTCTGATGAAACAGTATGTCAATCCCACAGAATTGACGGCTGAACTTCTGAATACGCTGATTGAAAAAATCCTTGTCCATGAAGCGGTCAAAAGTGAGGACGGAAGCCGGGAACAGGAAGTGGAAATCTTCTACCGCTTTATCGGCAAAATCGAATGACACATCTTGAGATACCCAACAATATCTTTAACTAAGGGAAACGGGAGGCTCTCTGCCGGATATACAGCTGCTCCCGGCGCTGTCTGTCGTGCTGGGCACGAGCATTGACGCGCTCTTTTCCCTGACAGATGAGAGCCGCCTTGCGCGCATCGACAATATGCTCGAGGACAGGCGCTTTCTCACACAGCACGAATTTGAGACAGAGGAACGGTTCTTGCAGGAAAAATGCATGGAGGGCAGCGAAAATGTGCGCGCCGTGCTGCTGCTTGCAAGACTCTACTGCAAGCGCGCCGGGGAATACCGGGCGCTGGCCTCGCCGCTGGCCCGCCGCGCGCTGGAGCTGGACCCGCAGTCCAAGGAGGCGCATACCGCCGTCTTTGCTGCGGAAAATGGGGCCTATCCCGACTGGAACGTCTCGAATCACAGCGAGACCATCGCGTTCTACAAGGATTTTCTCGCGCACCATCCCGAGGAGTACGGCGCGTATCTTTGGCTGCTCGACCTTCTGCTTGCCGACGGACGGTGCGGGGAGGCACGGGAATATGCCGGGAGGCTGCGCGCGATCCGCGAGAGCTTCAACGACGAGCTGTACCGGGGCATTCTCTGCAAGCAGGAGGGGAGAATCGGCGAGGCGCTCGACTGCTGGGCGGCGATGTGCGAAAAATACGGCGATATGTGGCAGGCGTGGGCCTCCCGCGCCAGTGAGCTGGCGAAGCTCTGCCGCTATGACGAGGCGGCCGCCGATTACGAAAAGGCCATGTCCCTCATGCCGCACCCGCAGCTGACCGATCCCGTCGAGGCCATCGCGCAGCTCTGCGAGCTTCGCGGCGACTGCGCGGGCGCAATCCGCGCCTATGAGCGGGTCGTTTCCATCCTGCGCGAGGATTGGAGCATCACGCAGGGCGAGCTGCTGGACGCGCCGCTGCGCACCATCGCGCGCCTGCGGGAGAAGCTTGCCGCAGAGGCGGCGGACGTCTGACGGCAGCGATCATGGAAATACGAATGCCGCCGCACCATTTGCAGCTGCGGCAGCATCAGGCTTTGCGGCCTTCGGCAGGACGGGCCTCCTTCCGATCCGCGAAAGCGGAGGTTTGCAAACTCCCGCCGGATATGCTATAGTATTTCCATATGTATAAAAGGAGGCTTCTCCCTTGCTTTATGTTCTGCTGACTCTTTTTGCCGCTGCGATCGTGGCGGTCGATCAATGGACGAAGGCGCTGGCCGCCGCGCAGCTGGCGGGCCGGACGGTCGTGCTGATCCCGGGCTGGCTCCAGCTGCACTATATCACCAACGACGGCATGGCGCTGTCGCTTCTGAGCGGAAAGCGCTGGTTCTTCGTGGTGATCGCGCTGGTCTATCTTGTTTTCATCGTCTGGGCCATTGCGAAAAAGCATATCCGCAAAAAAACGGAGCTTTGGCTGATCGCGGCCATCACCGGCGGCGCGATCGGCAACCTCATCGACCGCATTGCGACCGGCGAGGTGATCGACATGATCTGCATTCCGTGGTTTTCCACGTTCAACGTGGCAGACCTGTTCATCACGATCCCGGCGGTGCTGCTGGTGCTCTACATCCTGATCTGGGACAAGGAGTTCCTGTCAGACAAGAAGCCGGAGTCCGGCGGCAAGACCGGCGCGCCGGAGGAGAAGAACGATGCTTCTGACGGCTGACCGCTCCGGTGAGCGCATCGACGCGGCGCTGGCGCGGCTGGCACCGGAGCTTTCTAGAAGCGCGGCGCAGAAGTTGCTTGAGGGCGGCGGCGTCCTTCTGAACGGCAGGCCCGCGCGCAAGAGCGACCGGCTCTCCGAGGGTGATACGCTGGAGCTTACGCTGCCGGAGGTGCAGGAGGTCGCGCTCGAGGCGGAAAATATCCCGCTGGACATCGTATACGAGGACGCGGACGTGATCGTGGTCAACAAGCCGAAGGGGCTTGTCGTCCATCCGGCGGCTGGCCATTGGAGCGGGACGCTCGTGAACGCGCTGATGTACCACTGCCGCGACAGCCTTTCCGGCATCGGCGGCGAGCTGCGCCCGGGCATCGTCCACCGCATTGACAAGGACACGTCCGGTCTGCTGATCGCGGCAAAAAACGATCATGCGCACCGGGCGCTGGCTGCGCAGCTCAAGGATCACACGCTGGCGCGGACGTATGCCTGCATCGTCTGCGGCAATATCCGTGAGGACAGCGGCACGATCGACGCGCCCATCGGGCGCGACCCGGCGGACCGGAAAAAGATGTGCGTCACGAAAAAGGACGGCCGCGAGGCCGTGACGCACTGGCGCGTGCTGGAGCGCTTTCCGGGCTATACGCTGCTGGAATGCAGACTCGAAACGGGCCGCACACACCAGATCCGCGTGCATCTGGCATGGCGGAGCCATCCGATCCTCGGGGACACGGTCTACGGACACAGGAAGCCGGAGCTTGGGATGGACACGCAGTGCCTTCATGCGCGGGAGCTGACGTTCCTGCATCCGCGCACCGGCGAAAGGGTCACGGTGCAGTGCGAGCTGCCGGAATATTTTCAGGAGCTGCTTCAGAAGCTGCGCCAAAAGACATAAAATACAGCCACTGGCGCGAGCCAGTGGCCGTACTTTTATTTCTGTGTGTCCGGGACAGTGTCCTCGAACTCGCTCGGGACGAGCTTTTTGAAAACGGGCTTCAGAATGGACATATTCAGATATGCGACCAGCGCGCCGCCGATCAGCAGCCAGAAGATCGAGCTTTGCAGGAAGAAGCTCAGGTTGACAAAGAGCAGGATCACGGGCAGCAGATTCAGAATGCTGATCAGGATGGTGCGCGGGAGATTTGCCAGCGCCAGAACCATCGCGTTGCGCAGCGTCTTGAAGATCGAGTCGGCGAAGAAGGCCATGACCGGATAGACGAACGAGGAGATGAACAGCAGGATCAGCGCGGAAATGAACCAGATGACCAGAAGATAGAACGGCACGGCAGCACTGTTGTCCGGGTTGAAAATCAGCATCGCGTTCATGACGACCGCTACGGTCGGGATCAGGAGGATCAGATAGACCGGCGTCGCCTGCTTGAAGTCCTCCTTGAAGGACTGGAAAAAGTCGCGCATGATAGAGCTGACGGAATCCTTCTGCCAGTGGCGGATGACGTGATACATGGCGGTCGTGGACGCGCCGATGGTCACGACAGGGACGCAGCAGACGAGCCACAGAATGTTCAGGATCACAAGATCCGCTACGCGCGACAGGAAGATCATGATGCGGGAATCGGGGTTAAACAGTTTCATAAACGCTCCTTTTTCGGCCTGCCGTCATTTCAGCAGGTAATATGTCCATTTGTGCAGGCGTACAAGCTCGTCCTGCAGTGCTTCTGAGATTACGTCGGTGTAGACGCCGTCCGCAAGGCAGTAGCTGGCCTCGCGCTCACGGTAGACGGGAAGCTCATGCCGCAGCGCGTTCAGCTCGTCGAAGAAGGCGCTCTCACCGGAATAGCCAATCAGCTCGAGCACCATAGCGCCCAGATAATTGTCGCTGATCCGGCCGTTTTCCGGCAGATCGAGCGCGGCATAGCGCGTCGGAAGATCGACCTGCGCGGCGTAGGCGCGGTTTGACCAGATCACATACGGGACAGAATAGGTGTCGATGGTCTCCTCCGGCGAAGCATTGCGGTTGTAATGCAGGCCAAGCTCCGTGCAGGCTGTGCCGAGATTCGGGCGGTGATCGCCGAAGAACACCAGCACGGTCGGCTCCTCGAGCGAGTCGAGGTATTCTGTCAGCGCGGCCAGCATCGCGGAGGAATCGCGCACGCCTTCCATGTAGACCGAAAGCTGCTCCATCGCGCCGTCGGAGACGGGAACACTGAGCGGAACGGGCGCGGGGCGCTCATCATATTTGCCGTAGCCGTAAGCCTGATGGTTCTGAATGGTGACGGTGTAGGTGAAAAGCGGCGTATCGCTTCCGACCATCCGCTCGTTCAGATCGGTCTTCAGCTCGTCGAGGAACGCGGCGTCGGAGATCATGGTACCCTTGTAGTCGCTTTTGTCGAAGGCTTCGACGAACACCTGATCGGAGATGCCGAGGTAGTCATAGACGCTGGCGCGGTTATAGAACCAACTCTGGCCGGGATGCATGAAGAAGGTGTTGTAGCCCGCCGCCTTGAGAAGGCTCGGGACGGAGCGCGTCTGCCGCCGCACCACGCGGAAGGCGGAGGTCGTACCCTCGCCGATCATGTTCGTCTGCATACCGGTCAGCACGTCAAATTCCGTATTTGCCGTGCCCGCGCCGTAATTGCTCACGACGATATGGCCGCTGACGGCGTTTTCGCTGGACGCGACCTGCCGGAAGCCGGCAAGCGGATCGTCTGCATCGGTATACTGAAAGACCGGCTCGGCGGCGAGATCGGAAAACGCCTCGCACATGACCATAACGACGTTGGGCCGCACCTCCGGCGCGGCTGCCGCTTCGGCCTGATCCCAGCTCTCGACCTCGGCGTGGGAATAGCCGTCCGGCTTATCGACGGGATACAGATTATAATTGTACCAGAAGCAGTAGTTGAAGCCGAGCGTGTTGAACACGGACGGGATGTTGTAGGCGTAGGGAACCTTGAAGCTCTCGTAGAGCTTTTTGTCCGTATAGACGAAGCGGACAGCTCCGGCAAAGACCGCGATGCTCAGCACCGCGCACACGATGCGCACCGGCCAGCGGCGGAGACGCGGGCTTTTGATGAAAACGCCCAGAACGATGCCCAGCGCGGCCAGAACGACGATCCCGGCAAGCTTTTCCCAATGCAGATCCAGCTGATATTCACCCGCGGCGTTCATGGCCTCGCGGATCAGCAGGATATCGCCCGGCACGAAGGGGTCCTCGCGGCCCTCGATCTTGAGAAGATTGACGTAGGAAAGAACGGCCGCGATCACGCCGGAGACGGAGCCTGCATAAAAAAGATTCCCGAGGAGAAAATAGACCACGGCGGTCAGCACGATCACCGGGAACCAGTTGAGCAGGATCAGCAGCGGCTGATGGTAGAACGCGCGCAGCGTATCGAGGAAGCTGCCCGGCTGGATCCAGACGCATACGAGCGTGATGAAGCCCGTCATGCCAAGCCCCAGAAGGGCGGCCATGAGCGGCGAGAGCAGCAGACGCCGCTTTCCGCCAAGCTCGGTTTTTGCAATGAGAGGACGCATGTCCCACAACCCTCCAATGGACGTCCCGGCGCGCAGCCGGGAGGGGATACCTTAAAATATATAAGCACACTATAGCATAGTAAAAAGTAGAAGTCAACAAGGGCAAAATAGTGAGCAAAGTGCATAAAAACAGGCTGCAAAATCCGTCAAAACGTCGAAAATGAAAAAAGTCGAAAATTCTCTTGTCGATGCGTGAGAATTGTAGTATAATAGTGACACTGGAACTGGAAACGTTTCCAATTCCATTTCAAAGGGCAAAAGAAAAATTTATAGGAGGATTTATCATGAAAAAGATCATCGCACTGCTTCTTGCTCTGACCATGGTTTTCGCTCTGGTCGCCTGCGCGTCCACTGAGAAGCCCGCCGAGACTCCTGCTGACAATCAGGAAACTGAGAAGCCCGCAGAAAACACCCCTGCTGAGCAGCCGGAAGAGACTCCGGCCGAGCAGCCCGAAGAGACGCCTGCCGCTGCCGGCTCCGTCTACTACCTGAACTTCAAGCCGGAAGCTGACGAAGCCTGGCAGAAGCTCGCTGAGACCTACACCGCGAAGACCGGCGTGCCCGTCAAGGTCGTCACCGCCGCTTCCGGCACCTATGACACCACCCTGTCCGCCGAGCTTGACAAGAGCGCCGCTCCGACCCTCTTCCAGTGCGGCAACCAGGGCGCCATCAACTCCTACGGCGAGTACTGCTATCCGCTGGACGGCACCGCCATCATGGACCAGATGACCACCGACGCCTTCAACCTGAAGGGCGAAAATGGCGAGACCCTCTCCATCGGCTACTGCTACGAGGCGTTTGGCATCATCGTCAACAAGGCTCTGCTTGAGAAGGCTGGCCATTCCATCGACGAGATCACCAACTTCGACTCCCTGAAGGCTGTCGCTGACGACATCCACGCCCGTGCTGAGGAGCTTGGCTTCGATGCATTCTCCTCCGCCGGCCTCGACGGCACCTCCTCCTGGAGATTCTCCGGCCATCTGGCCAACATGCCGCTGTACTACGAGTTCCGTGACGACGGCGTGACCGCACAGCCCGCCACCATCACCGGCGCTTACCTCGACAACTTCAAGAACATCTGGGATCTTTACACCACTGACACGGCTACCACCGGCTCTGCTCTGGCTACCGCTACCGGCGACGAGTCCGAGGCTGAATTCGGTGAAGGCAAGGCTGCTTTCTATCAGAACGGCACTTGGGAATACTCCAACCTGACCGGCAAGTTCGGCATGAACCCCGACGATCTGGCCATGATCCCCATCTACTGCGGCGTTGACGGCGAAGAGAAGGCTGGCCTGTGCGCCGGCACCGAGAACTGCTGGGCGATCAACAACGAGTCCTCCGAGGAGGACATTCAGGCTACCATCGACTTCCTCGTCTGGGTCGTTACCTCTGATGAAGGCACTACGATGCTGGCAAATGAGTTTGGCCCCTGCCCGTTCAAGGACGCCAAGCAGCCGGAGAACGTCTTCTTCCAGGATGCCAACAACTACACTGCCGCCGGCAATTACGTTGTGACGTGGGCCTTCAACTGGACGCCTGCTGTTGACGATTGGCGTGCCGCTGTCGTCTCCGCTCTGACCCAGTACACCGCCGGTACCGGCGACTGGGAAGCTGTCAAGACCGCTTTCGTCGAAGGCTGGGCTGCACAGTACGCCAAGGAGAACGCCTGATCTAACTGCATTCCTTCATAGGTAAGTACTACGAGGGGGCGAGCATCCGCTCGCCCCTTCCTCTATAGAAGGAAGCTCTGAATCGATACCCGGCAAATAAAATATCCCAGTCGGCTGCCCGGACGCCGGGCTGCGGACTGAGGTATTTTAGGGTGTATCTGAAAACTCCCAACGCACCCGGACAGCGGGTCTTTTCACGCTGCGCTGCGCCATTTTTCCTTGAAATACGTCAGTATTCCTGCGAAAAAATGTCTTGCTCAACGCAAAAATTCCTCGCTGCCGGTCACATTGGGAGTTTTTAGATACACCCTAGAAAAACGAGAATCAATTATAAGGAGAGAGGATTATGAAGGTACGAAAAAGAAAGCCGGATGCCGCGGCGCTCAACTCCCGGCTCATTCGGCGACCGATCCAGCGCTGGTGCTGGCTGTTCCTGCTGCCGACGTTTGCAGCATTCTGTGTGGGCTTCCTGTATCCCTTCCTGAAGGGCTTCTTCCTGTCCTTCTGCAAGTTCAAGACGACGACCAAATGGACGTGGATCGGACTGCAGAACTACGCGAAGATCTTCCAGGACGAGAGCTTCCTCCATGCGTTCTGGTTTACGGCGCTGTTCGCGGTCGTGTCGCTGGCAATCATCAACATCCTTGCCTTCGCAGTGGCCTATGCGCTGACGCGCGGGATCAAGGGCTCCAACCTGTTCCGGACGGTGTTCTTTATGCCGAACCTGATCGGCGGCATCGTGCTGGGCTATATCTGGCTGATGATTTTTGACGGCATCCTCAGCCATTACGACACGGCAGTTGTGCTGAACAGCAAGTTCGGCTTCTGGGGACTGATCATTCTGCTCTGCTGGCAGCAGATCGGCTACATGATGATCATTTACATCGCGGGTCTCCAATCCATCCCGGAGGATATGATGGAGGCGGCGAAGATCGACGGCGCCAGCGGCTGGAAGTCGCTGTGGCACATCACCATCCCGAACGTCATGCCCTCCATCACCATCTGCACGTTCCTTTCGCTGACCAACGGCTTCAAGCTTTATGACCAGAACCTCGCGCTGACCGGCGGCGAGCCATATGTCCAGTTGGCGGACGGCAATGTCATTAAAACGACGGAGATGCTGGCGCTCAACATCGTCTCCTCCAACACGAGCAATACCAAGGGCCCCGGACAGGCGAAGGCCGTCGTGTTCTTCATTCTGGTCGGCATTATTGGCATTGCGCAGCTCATTGCGACCAGAAAGAAGGAGGTGCAGCAGTAATGGCAAAGTCAAAGACGTCTTCCTTCCATGCGGAGAAGCGGGCAAATAATATCCTGACGGCGTTCTTCGTGCTGCTTTCCATCGCGTATCTCTATCCGATCTTCGTTGTGCTGGTGAACTCCTTCAAGTCCAACGCGGCCATCAACACCGATACCTTTGCCCTGCCCAATGCGGGTACCTTCATGGGCTTCCAGAACTATATCAAGGGCATGACCTTCGGCAACTATCCCTTCTACCGCTCTGTGGAATACAGCGTGGTGATCACGGTTTTGTCTGTGGCGCTCATTCTGCTCTGCACGTCGATGGCGGCATGGTACATCTCCCGCGTGGGAAGCACCATCTGCAAGATCGTATACTTCATGTTCGTGTTCTCCATGATCGTCCCGTTCCAGATGGTCATGTTCACGCTTTCCAAGACGGCGGATACGCTCAAGCTCAATACCCCGTGGACCATCCCGGTCATTTATCTGGGCTTCGGCGCGGGACTTGCGGTGTTTATGTTCTCCGGCTTCGTCAAATCGATCCCGCTTGAGATCGAGGAGGCAGCCGCGATCGACGGCTGCGGCCCGGTGCGGACGTATTTCTCCGTCGTGATGCCGATGCTCAAGCCGACGCTTGTCTCGGTCGGCGTGCTGGAGATCATGTGGGTCTGGAACGACTATCTGCTGCCGTATCTGGTGCTCGACCGGACGCAGTATATGACCATCCCCATCCACATCCAGTACCTTAAGGGCAGCTACGGAACGATCGACATGGGCGCAACAATGGCGCTGATCCTGCTTGCCATCATCCCGGTCGTCGTGTTCTATCTCTGCTGCCAGAAGTATATCATCAAGGGTGTTGCCGCCGGCGCTGTAAAGGGATAAAATATTTTGTAGATTTTCCGGAAGCGAGGCAGACCCCATGACCATCAAAGACCTATCCAGAGAGACCGGCTATTCCGTTGGGACCATTTCGCGCGTGCTCAACGACCAGCCGAACGTGAGCGAGAAGGCGAGAAAGGCCATTCTTGCCATTGTTGAGGAGCGCGGCTTTCAGCTCAATACCAACGCGAAGAACCTCAAGCAGCAGCGCAGCAACTGCATTGCCGCTGTGGTCAAGGGAACGTCCAACGAGATGTTTGCGACGCTCGTGGAGCGGCTTCAGGCGTTGTTTGCGTCAGCGGCGCATCCGCTGATCGTCGATTTCATTGACGAGGACGACAACGAGGTCAAGCGCGCGGTGCAGCTGTGTCTGGAGCGCAAGCCTATGGGGCTGATGTTCCTCGGCGCGAATAACTGCAATTTTCTGGCGGATTTTGATAAGATCCAGATCCCGACCGTCGTCGTCACCAACGACGCCTCCCATCTGCCGTTTGAGAATCTCTCCAGCGTCACGACCGACGACTGCAAGGGCGCGGCCTGCGCGGTGGAGTACCTGCTCAAGGCCGGCCACCGCAGCATCGCGGTGATCGGCGGCGACCGCTCCATCTCCGATACGAGCGCTCTGCGCTGCCGGGGCTGCATGGAGGCGTTTGAGCGCTGCGGCGTGCCGTTTGACGAGGCGCGGATGTATCACACCGGCCGGTATAACTACGAAAGCGGCTATACCGGGATGCAGGAGATATTGAAGAACACGCCGGAGGTCACGGCGGTCTTTGCGATGGCGGACGTGATCGCCATCGGCGCCATCCGCGCCGCCTGCGATGCGGGCAAGCGCGTCCCGGAGGATATCTCCGTGATCGGCTACGACGGACTTAAGGTCGGAGATTACTACTGTCCGAAGCTGTCCACCATTGCGCAGTCGCTGGACCGTATCGCGCTGCGCAGCTTTGAGATCATAATGGCCTGCGTGGAAAACGGCGCGCAGGCAAGGCATATTACCGTACCGTTTACGCTTTCGTGTAAGCAAAGCGTGCGAAACCTGCTGAAAGAGTGAAAGCAAAATGAAAAGAAGCAGCGGCATCCTGATGCATATTTCCTCCCTCCCGTCGGCCTATGGCATCGGCAATCTGGGCAGGGAAGCGTATGCGTTCATTGATTTTCTGAAAAAAGCAAACCAGAGCTATTGGCAGATCCTTCCCATCTGCCCGCCGGGCTATGGCGACTCGCCGTATCAGGCGTTTTCCACCTTCGCCGGGAACCCCTATTTCATCGACCCGGATGATCTGGTGGAAAAGGGATGGCTGACGCAGGAGGAGCTTGCGCAGTACAGCTGGGGCGAGCGGCCCGATCAGGTCGATTTCCGCCGGATGTACGAGCACCGCACCCGCCTGCTGCATACGGCCTTCTGCCACTTCCGGCATGACCCGCCGGCGGATTTTGAGGCGTATGTGGAGCAGGAGGGCTGGTGGCTGCGCGAGTACGCGCTGTTCATGGCCGTCAAGGGCTATTACAACGACGGCCCGTGGACGCAGTGGCCGCTCGACATCCGTCTGCACCAGCCGGAGGCCATGCGCGAGTATGGCGAACACCTGCGCGACGACGTGGAATACCAGTATTTCGTCCAGTATGTGTTCAGCAGGCAGTGGAACGCACTGCGCGCCTACGCGCGGGAGCAGGGCATCCGCATCATCGGTGACGTGCCGATCTATGTGCCGCTGGACTCGGCGGACGTGTGGGCAAATCCGGAGAACTTCCAGCTCACGCGCACGCGCCGTCCGCGCTGCGTGGCGGGCTGCCCGCCCGACGGCTTCAGCGCCAACGGCCAGTATTGGGGCAACCCGATCTATGATTGGGGCAAGATGGAGCGCGACGGCTACGATTGGTGGCTCAAGCGCATCGGCGCGGCGGGACGAGCCTTCGATGTTGTGCGCATCGATCATTTCCGGGGCCTGTCCAGCTATTGGAGCATTCCCGCCGGAAACCGCACCGCGCGCTGCGGCAAATGGGTCGAAGGCCCGGGCATGAAGCTCGTCGGCGCGATCAAAAAAGCCTATCCGCAGATCGATTTCATTGCGGAGGATCTCGGCTTCCTGACGCCGGAGGTCCGCCAGCTGGTGGAGGAATCCGGTTTCCCCGGCATGAAGGTGCTGGAGTTTGCGTTCGATCCGCGCGAGCCGAGCAACTACCTGCCGCACAATTACGACCGCAACTGCATTTGCTATACCGGGACGCATGACAACGAGACGCTGTATCAGTGGGTCGCGGGACTCTCGCCAGAAAGCGACGCCTACGCCCGCGAGTATCTGCACATCGGGCCGGACGACGACCTGGCGCAGGCGATCATCCACGCCGGAATGGACTCGAAGGCGGATCTGTTCGTCGCGCAGATGCAGGACTATCTGAGACTCGGCGCGGAGGCCCGGATGAACGAGCCGGGCACGCTCAAGGTCGAAAACTGGCGCTGGCGTGCAGAGCGCGCACAGCTGACAGACAGACTGGCAGAGGAAATCGCGGACTTGACAAATGCAGCCGGGCGCGTATAATGTTCCGGTAAAATACCGAAACTGTTCTATAGCGCACGCAGGCGAAAGCAGAAATTGCAAAAAGCGATACCCGTGCGTTCACGGGTATCGTTTTCCATATCCGAGTGTTTTATAAGGAGTGCTTATATGAGTTATCACGTTAAACGAATCGTCCAGCAGACCGAGGCCATGCTCAAGCTGCGCCACGACGAAACGCTTCAGGAGACCACGCCCGAGCGCCTGCATGAGTGCCTCGGCACGGTGCTGATGATGGAGTGCAACGAGAACTGGACGGAGACGAAGAAGCGTCAGGCCGAGGGCCGCCGCGCGTTCTACTTCTCCGCCGAGTATCTGGTCGGACGGCTGGTATTCAGCAATCTTCTGAACATGGGCATTCTCGACGAGGTCAAAAAGGCCTTCCTCGAGAAGGGCGTGGACATCGGCTGCATGGAAGAGATCGAGGACGCTGCACTTGGCAACGGCGGTCTTGGACGGCTTGCCGCCTGCTTCCTCGACAGCGCCGCGACCTGTGATCTGCCGCTGACGGGCTACGGCCTGCGCTACCGCTTCGGCCTGTTCAAGCAGTCGTTTGAGCACGGCAGCCAGCGCGAGAACGCCGACGACTGGACGAAGTACGGTGACCCGTGGAGCCACCGGCGCGATAAGCTCGCGGTCAAGGTGGATTTTGCTGACCAGACGGTCATCGCCGTGCCGTATGACATGCCGGTCATCGGCTACGGAACGGATACGATCGATACGCTCCGCCTCTGGCAGTGCGAGGCCGAAAAGGAGCTGGATTTCGACGCCTTCAACGCGCAGAATTACGCCAAGGCGCTGGAAAAGAAGAACAAGGCCGAGGACATCACCCGCGTCCTGTATCCGAACGACTCGACATGGGAGGGCAAGCGCCTGCGCATCAAGCAGCAGTACGTCCTGTCCAGCGCGTCGCTTCAGGATATTCTGCGCGACTTCCGCGCTGCGCACGGCAACGACTACTACCGTCTGCATGAGTTCACGGCCATCCAGCTCAACGATACGCATCCGGCCATGTCCATCCCGGAGCTGATCCGCCTGCTGATGCTCGAGGGCATGGACTTTGAGGCGGCGTTCGAGGTCGCTTCGCATGTGTTCTCCTACACCAACCACACCGTCATGGTCGAGGCGCTGGAAAAGTGGGATATGGAGCTGCTGCGCTCTGTCGTGCCGGAGCTTTGCGAGGTCATCGAGAAGATCGACGCCCGCCTCAAGCACGAATTCCCCGGCTCCGGCCTTGCGATCATCAAGGACGGCAGCGCCAATATGGCGAATATGTCCGTCTATGTGTCCACCGCCGTCAACGGCGTGGCCCGCATCCACACGGAGATCCTGAAAAACGACCTGTTCAAGGACTGGTACGCCGTCTATCCCGAGCGCTTCCAGAACAAGACCAACGGCATCACGCCGCGCCGCTGGCTGGGCCTCAGCAACCCGGAGCTTTGCGGCCTGATCGAAAGCCGGATCGGCGAAGGCTTCCTGACCGATCTCGACCGTCTGGCGCAGCTCAAGCCCATGATCGACGATATGACCGTCAAGCAGTTCAACGCCATCAAGCTGGAAAAGAAGAAGCAGCTCTGCAAGGTCATTTCCGAGCTGGAGGGCGTCGAGCTTGACCCGACGTTTATCTTTGACGTGCAGGTCAAGCGCCTGCATGAGTACAAGCGGCAGCTGATGAATGCGCTGTCCATAATGGATATCTACTTCGGTCTCAAGGACGGCACGCTTAAGGACTTCACGCCGACCGTCTGCATTTTCGGCGCGAAGGCCGCGCCCGGATACCGCCGCGCAAAGGCCATCATCCGCTATATCAACCGCATCGCCGAGCTGATCAACAACGATCCCGACGTGAGCGGCAAGCTGAAGGTCGTGTTCGTGCAGAACTACAACTGCTCTTACGCCGAGCACATCATCCCGGCGGCAGATATCTCCGAGCAGATCTCCCCGGCCGGAACGGAGGCCTCCGGCACCGGCAACATGAAGCTGATGCTGAATGGCGCGGTTACGCTGGGTACGATGGACGGCGCGAACGTCGAGATCGTCGAGCAGGCGGGCATGGAGAACAATTATATCTTCGGTGCAAAGGTCGAGGAGCTGAACGCCATCCGCGAGACGTACCGTTCGCGGGATATCTATGAAAAGAACCCGCGTATCTGCCGCGTGGTCGATACGCTGATCGACGGCACGGTCGAGACGGACGCGGATCAGGAGGAGCTTTACACCGCGCTGCTGGACGGCGCGAGCTGGCACCGGCCCGATCACTACTTCGTCCTGTACGATTTCGAGAGCTACCAGAATGCGCGACTTCAGGCGAACGCTGACTACCGCGACCGGCTGGCCTTCGGCAGAAAGTGCCTGATGAATACGGCCTCGGCGGGGAAATTCTCATCCGACCGCACCATCCGGCAGTATGCTGACGAGATCTGGCACATCAAGCCGGAAAGGTAAGCCGGGAAGGAGCGCCGCGACAGAGCGTGCGCCGGACCGTATGCAAAGGCCCGCATTTTGGCGTGGCTATAACAAGGGGCTGTCTCTTAGTGAGACAGCCCCTTTTTGGTGCTTCAGGAGTTTTTTGGCTGTTATTGCGAAAGAATGCGTACCTCCAAGCCGGTGATGTAGTTGTCGGGGTGACCTTCGCAGCACTGGTCGACAATGTTGGGCGTGATGACGCAGTCATCCACAGGCAGATTTCGGCGCGCGGCTTCCTGAATTAGCTGGTCAATGGAATTCTGTATGGTCAGGTATGGTCCGTAATGATATCCGCAGAGATATTCCCCAGCCGGAATATACGCCACCGTCTGCTTTTCCGCGACATCCGACAGGCGATGCACCTCTATGGGCTGGTCATCATACAGATAAGCGCCGAACCATTTACGCACGCCCCGATAAAAGCCGATGGTTGGATAGAAGTAGAACAGCTCGTGTGTAAAGAGATTGATTTCCTCGCCAATGTGAAGATATGCCCGGCGGGGAAATGTGCGGGTATAAAACTTTCCGCGCTGGCTGACGGCCTGCTCCCGTTCGATGAACTCGACCTTTTGCTGGATAATCTGGATCATGGCGTTTAGTTCATCACTCTGACGGCGCATTTGCTCCGCTTGCTCGGACAGCATTTGCAAATTATCGCGCAGACCGTTGCTGTGCAGGAATTCTTTAATCTGTGCCAGTGAATAGTCCAGCCGCCGCAGATAGCGGATGGTAGCCAGCGGATAGACCTGATCGAAGTGATAAAAGCGGCGCTTGTTTTCGCTGTTTCGCACCTGCGGTACAAGCAGTCCTTTCGCGTCATAGTGGCGCAGCAGCTGCACATCCATGTCAAAAATATCCGCAAGCTCACCGATGGTCAAAAATTCTTTCATAAAAACGCCACACTTTTCTGAAGGATATCAGTTCTATTTTGTGGGAACATCCGAAAATGGGCAAAAACACAAAATAGCCCTTGAAGTTATAATGGTTATAGGTTGTACCTTAAGTATATCATTTTTCGGGTGCATATACAAGCGCAGAATGGAGGAAGCTCATGCAGACCTATTTGAAGAACGGCTATGTCGTTTCTATGAACCAGACCGATAACGTTTTTGACGGCGGCGGTGTCTTGGTAGAGGACGACCGCATCGTGGCGGTCGGCAAAGTGGATCCGAAGCTGTTGAAAGCGGATGCTGAGGTCATCGACCTGCAAGGGAAATATGTTCTCCCCGGCTTTGTCAATACGCACGTCCATACCTCCCAGCAGATCTCGCGCGGCGTGGGCGATGATGTGGATTTCATCTGCTGGCTGCATGACCGGATGTGGCCCTTCGAGAGCAATATGACCGAGGAGGACTCCTACGTTTCCACCCTGATGACGAGCCTTGAGCTGATCCGCTCCGGCGTCACCTCCTTTGCCGAGCCCGGCGGCCAGTTTGTTTCCGGCATGGCGCGCGCCACGGCACAGTCCGGCCTGCGCGGCAAGCTTGCAAAGTCTGTGATGGACTGCGGCGAGGGTTTGCCCGCCATCTGGCAGCGCACCATGGAGCAGGAACTGGAGCAGCAGGTTCTGGATCTGGAAAAATACCATAACACGGCGGACGGCCGCGTACAGGTTTGGTTCGGCCTGCGCACCATTTTTAATAACACGGACGAGCTTTGCGTCCGCACGAAAGAACTTGCCAACAAATACGGCGTCGGTATTCATATGCATGTTGCCGAGGCTAAGGAAGAAAAGGAATACACCTACGCCCGGTGGGGTGAGGGAACGGTCAAGCATCTGGAGCGTCTCGGCGTTCTGGATAAAAACCTTCTGGCAGTGCACACCGTCTGGCTGACCGATGAGGAGCTGGAGCTGTTCCGGAAGCGGGAGGTCAAGATTTCCCATAACCCGGCATCCGCAATGCGGGTGCTCGGCTTTGCGCGGATTCCGAAGATGCTGGCCATGGGCTTGCGGCCCTCCATCGGCACGGACGGCGCGTCCTCCTCCAACCACATGGATATGGTGGACGAGATGTGGCTCACGAGTCTGATCCACAAGGGCTGGCGTCTGGATCCCACGGTCGTACCGTCGCAGGACATTCTGCGCATGGCAACCAAATGGGGCGCGCGTGCGCTGCTTGACGAGAGACTGTATGGCAGCCTGGAAGCCGGGAAGAAAGCGGATCTCATTGTAATTGACCCGCACGGCCCGTCTATGATGCCGGTAAACGACAAAGTTGCCGCACTGGTCACCGCTATGCACTCGGCGAATATTCAGTCTACGATGTGCGACGGAAAGTGGCTCATGCGTGAGCGCAAGATCATGACGCTGGACGAGGAAGCTATTTTGAAAGAAGCCTGCGACCGCGCAAAGGCGATCTACAAACGCGCCGGCATTGTCCTTCCGGATCGCTTCCCGGTCGAAAAGGTATAAGCTGCTGCCCCATGGTGCGGATGCACCATAAAGATAGAAGAAGATAAGCGGAATTGTGTGTATGGAGGTACTGCATGAATCAGAAATTACTGTCCGTAGCAAAAGGTGAAGCGCCGGCTGATCTTGTGATCCGCAACGGCAAAATCGTCAACGTCTATTCCGGCGAAATCTATGACGGCGGCGTTGCCGTCTGCGGAGATACGATTGCGGCTGTGGGCGATGTGGATTATTGCATCGGCGAAGGCACAAACGTCGTGAATGCCGATGGCAACTACCTGACGCCCGGTTTCCTGGACGGTCACATTCACCCGGAAAGCTCTTCACTGTCGATCCGTTCCTTTGCGGAAGCGGTTCTTGCGCACGGCACAACTGGCATTATGACAGACCTGCACGAGGTTGGTGTTGTGTCCGGTCTGGAGGGCATTGAGGCCATCCTGAAAGAAGCGGAAGCAACAGATCTGAAAATATATTTTGTCGTACCGTCCCACGTTCCGTTCTCTCCGAATCTGGAGACAAGCGGCGGGCGCTTCAACCCGGAGATTATCCGCAAGGCGCTGCGCCGGCCGGATGCAGTAGGCCTGTCCGAGTGTGTCGGTCCCTACATCACCGCAGGCTTCCCCGATCTTCTGGAGTCGTTTGACAACACGCTTGCCATGCCGGGGAAAACATTGCAGGGTCATCTGCCGGATGTATACGGCCCGGCAATGAGCACATGTATTGCAGCGGGTGTATCCACCGATCACGAGGCGTTCTGCGAAAAGGACGTATTTGAGCGGCTGCGCAACGGCTGTCATCTGATGATGCGTGAAGGCTCCGCCGCGCGCAATATGCCGACGCTGCTGAAAACCGTCATGGACAATCATCTGGATACCGCGATGGTCAGCATTGTCACCGACGACCTGCACACCGTTGACCTCCAGACGCGCGGACATCTGGACGATTCTCTCCGTACTGCGCTTGGCATGGGTCTGGACTTCGTGAAAGCCATTCAGATGGTCACCGTCAACTGCGCGAAAGCATTCAACCTGGAGCGTGAGATCGGCGGACTGGCACCCGGACGCCGCGCAGACATCAATATTACAACCGGTGCGGAGGACTTCAAGGTGCTGTCCACCTTTGCGGGCGGCCGTCGCATCACGGACGGTGGCAAGCTGCTGGTGCATTACGAAACTGCCGTGCATGAGCCGTGCGTTCTGAACACCATGCACCTCAAGAATCCCATCACTGCGGACAGCTTCAAAATTCATGCACCGGAGGGCGCGAAGAAGGTCAAAGCCCTTGTGATGGACACGCTTCCGTACATTCCGTTTACGAACCGCCGCGACGTTGAGCTGAACGTAGTGGACGGCGTAGTGCAGTGCGACGTGGAACAGGACGTGCTCTATATCGCGCAGGTCGAGCGTCATGGCAAAAACGGCAACATCGGCAAGTCGTTCATGGGCGGCTTCCATATCCGTGGCGGCGCAATGGCGTCCTCAGTCGGTCATGACAACCACAATATCATCGTGCTGGGTGACAGCTTTGAAGATATGGCGCTGGCTGTCAACCGCTGCGCCGAGCTTGGCGGCGGTCAGGTTATTGTCCGCAGCGGCCAGGTTGCAGCAGAGGTTGCCTATCCTGTCTGCGGTCTGCTCAGCGATCTCTCTCTCGATGAGCTGGCAGAAAAGAAAAAGTCTCTCAATCAGGTTGCGCATGAGATGGGGACGGAAATTGCAATCCCGTTCATGTTCCTCAGCTTCATCTGCCTTGCTGCGATCCCGGCCTATGCAATCACGGACTGCGGCTTTATCGACGTGGTCAATCAGAAGGTGATCGACCCCATTCTGGGCGCGGTGGAATAAGACGGTCATTCAAAACGGAGTGTGGACTCGGTGTTGGAAAAGAGTTCGGAGAGGAGCAACATGAAAAAAGATTTCTTTCATCTGGAAGAGCGCGGCACGACGGTACGCCGTGAGGTGCTCGCCGGTATCACAACCTTTATGACAATGGCCTATGTGTTGGCTGTTCAACCCTCTGCCATCTGCGGCTTTGGTCCGGATGCGGCAATTACGGACATCAACGGCGTTGTTATCAGCAAATCGGCGCTGCTTGTGATGTGCGCGCTGGTCAGCGGCATCATCACGCTGTACATGGGTCTGTATGCAAATCTGCCGCTTGCACTTTCCACCGCGATGGGCACCAACTTCCTGCTTGGCGGACTGGTCAACAGCGGTACATTCTCATTCGGCTGGGCGATGGCCCTTCTGCTGTGCTCCGGTATTCTGTTCATTTTAGTGACAGTGCTGGGCGTTCGGAAAGTTGTCGTCGATCTTCTGCCGAAGAATCTGAAGATCGCGATCCCAACTGCCGTCGGCTTCTTTATTGCCTATCTTGGGTTTAAGAACACCGGTCTTGCCGTGTTCAGTGACAGCGGCCTTGCACTGGGCGATTTCACGCAGCCGGCCGTGCTGCTGGCTGTCATTACCATGCTCATCATGGGTGTGCTGACAGCCTACAAGGTTCGCGGTGCAATCCTGATTGGTATCATTGCTGGCACGATTATCAGCATTCCCATGGGAGTATCCAGCCTGCCAGGCTCGCTGGTGGCAGTCCCGGACTTCAGTGAGCTTGGCAATCTGGTGCTGTGCTACGATTTCAAGTCAATTCTTGCTGACATCCCCGGCGCGCTGGTCTGGATCTTCATTCTCTTCACCGGTGACTTCTTTGCGACCTTCGGCGCGCTGATCTCTGTGGGCGCGCAGACCAACATGCTCGATGAGGACGGCAACTTCCCGCACATTGAAAAGCCGTTTCTGGTGGATGCCATTGGCACGGTCGTCGGCTCTGCAACCGGCTGCACCACCATCTCCACGTTCATCGAGTCTACCATCGGCGTAGAAGCTGGCGGCCGTACCGGTCTGACTGCAATCGTCACTGGCGTGCTGTTCCTTGCCTGCATTTTCCTCTCACCGCTGTTTTTAATGATCCCGACGGCTGTCACCGGCGTGGCGTTGATCTTTGTTGGCTTCTCCATGCTGTCCGGCTTTACGAAGATGGACTTCTCCGACTTCAAGAGCTGTTTCGGACCGTTCGTCATGATCCTGTTCGGCACGTTCACCGGCGATATTGCTGCGGCAATCAGTCTGGGGGTTCTGACGGATGTGCTCATCAAGGTGCTGACCGGCGACGCGAAGAAAGTGCATCCGGTGCTGTATGCGCTGTGCATCCCGCTGATTCTGTATTTTATCGTATAATATAAAATGAACCCCACTTTTTGAACGACTGGGAAGAAAGTGGGGTTCTCTTTATAATGCTATCAGGGAAATAGTTTTAGGCAGGGTCGATTGTAAAATGTAGTTGGACACCCAGGGTGTATTCTTCCAACTCCCAATGTGACCGGCAGCGCGGAATTTTTGCGTTGAGCAAGACATTTTTTCGCAGGAATACTAACGTATTTCAAGGAAAAATGGCGCAGTGCAGCGTGAAAAGACCCGCTGTCCGGGTGCATTGGGAGTTTTCAGATACACCCTGGCGAGCAGACATTGACTTCCGCCATCGAAGAATATATCCATTTCTATAATACCAAGCGGCACCAGAAGCGCCTTCGCTGCATGACGCCTATAACGGCGTGGACTATCCGGACGGCGCAATGTTCGTGCTCAGCACGGACGATGGGAGCGCAATTCGCTCCGCGTCGAAAGTGACCGTTTACCACGCGTTCGGCGACGGTGATATCCGCTGGCGCGGCAAGCTTTACTCCGTTTCCGGCAAGCAGGAGCTGAGCGTCTCTGATACGCCGGTCGTACCGGTCAAGCCGTCCGCTCCGGTCGGCTCGGGTGCATCCGGAACGAAAGAACCGGCGGTGCTCCCGTTTACCGATGTCGCAAAGCAGGACTGGTTCTATGGCGACGTTGCGTATGTCTATGAAAACTGCCTGATGAACGGCGTGTCAAAGACAACGTTTGCGCCGGGACAGAAAACCACCAGAGCCATGATCGTAACCATTCTCTGGCGGCTCGAGGGAAGCCCGGCAGCAAAAAAAGCATCCGGATTCCATGATGTCCCAGCAAGCATATAGCAGATCATGTTGCTTCCAAGTCAACCTCCTTTACGTCAGGCGAGGTCAGCAAACGCCTCGTTGGAATAATACTGATCAAGGCAGAACGCTGCTGCGCCGGAATTGAGCAAGAAAGCAGAGAACTGCTCATTACCGGCGGAGCTAAGCACCAGATTCATTTCGGTCTGTCCGGCAAAATAGTACAGTTGCTTTTTGACAGACTGTGTGAAATAGCGGATCTGCGGCACGCAGTAGGCGGAAATGATGATCTCATCCGGATCGTACATGATCTGGAAGTTATAGATCATGACTGAGAATTGTCGTGCGACGAGGTCGACCTGAAGACAGGCGAAGGGATCGCCGTTGTCGGCGGCCTGAAAAAGCTCGGCAATGGTGACATGCGGCGCATCAGGACAGGCATTGAGGCTGGATTCCGGCCAGTTGGCAAGCTCGCGGCAAACACGGGACTCAATGGCATCGCGGGCAACGATGCTTTCAAAGCAGCCGGACTTTCCGCAGGCACACTGCGATTTAAAAGTATAATCGGTTGTGATATGTCCGAATTCACCAACGAGGCCGCGCTTACCGTGGACAAGGTGGCCGTTACGGATGTATGCGCCGCCGACGCTGTTGTCACAGTAGAGCACGACGATATTTTGCTGGTACCGCTGCGGCTTTTCCCATAGGTGCGCATACGCACCGACGCGCGAAATGTTGTCAAGGTAGATACTGCACGGAAAGGGAAGATGCTGACGCAGATCACGGACGACGGGGAGTTCGTCCGGCCAGGCCTTACTGATCAGTGTCGTGACAAGAGTTCCGGTCTCGCTGGAGACAATGCCGACGACAGAGATTGTGATACCAGCAACCTGCGCAGGCGTCAGATGATTTTTTACCATAATGCGTTGGATCAGCCCAGCCAGAACAGAGATGGCGGCATCGTATTCAAAATGCTCTTGCGGTGTTTTCTGCCGCTGATCGGCTGTGGTCAAATCGCAATTAAAATAAGGAGTTGGGTCGCAGTCTGACGGCTGGCGGCGCTCGGAGTCGAGCAAGACAAGGCTTGCGTCATACAGGCTGACGGTGATCAGCTTCGGAAGAAATGTTGCAGTGATGGCAAAGGTGTTTTTGGTGGAAAGCTCAAACAGGTCAGGACGCTTTCCGCCGCCCTCGGTCGACGTACCCTTGCCCGCTGGCAGAACAAGCCCGCGCGAGAGAAGCTCATTGACGATCTTGGAGACGGCGGTCTTGCTCAGACCTGTACGCTCGGTGATATCCCGGATGGTGAGTGTGTCGGAGGAGCGGAACATGGAGAGCACGACGTGCAGATTGCTGCTGCGTATATTACGCTGAGTATGCCCAGCGAGTTTTCTTTCAGCCATGGAAGAATCTCCTATATTTCTTATTTAACAATATTTTAGCAACATTGTGTACAAACTGTCAACCTTAAAGTATGAAACAGGGGGCACAGCGGCGGAAAAAGTAAAAAAATAGGCGAAATACACAAATGCGGTATGCGGATTTGGTTGAAAACAGAGAAGTTAGAAAATATAATTGACAAACGAAGGCAGATGTGAAATGATAGGAGCATCAAAACAAGCGGCCCGCAGAAAACGGCGGGACAATGAGATCGGTTGAAAGGCGTACAAAACGGCAGAAGGACGGAAAAACATATCTGAAAAGCCTCCTGTTTTGTGTTCGCCATTTCTTTTTACACAGTTTGACAACAATGTTTACAAATAAGATCATGGAGGAACTGAAATGAAAAAGCTGAAGCTTGGCGTTGTGCCGATCAAGAGAACCTTCCTGCCGATGGAAGCGGCGAAGGCGCAGAAGGACGAATTCATGCCCGTTATCCGCAGCATCAAGAGCGATTATGTTGAGATCATCGACGTGGACGAGCTGACGGAGAACGGCATTGCCTTTACGTATGACGTGATCGCACCGATCGTGAAGAAGCTCAAGGACAACGAGATCGACGCGCTGTTCCTTCCGTTCTGCGATTTTGGTGAGGAAAGCGTTGCTGCCGGGATCGCCTCCGCGTTCAAGGTCCCGACGCTGGTGTGGGGCCCGCGCGACACCGAACCGAACTCCGATGTGACACGCGGCCGCGACACGCAGTGCGGTATCATCGCCGCGACAAAGGTGCTCAGCCGCTGCGGCGTAAAATTCTCCTACATTGTCAACTGTCCCACACAGTCCGAGCAGTTCAAAAACGGCTTTGAGACCTTCCTGCGCGCCAGCATGATCGTCAAGACGATGCGCACGCTGCGCGTGGCGCAGATCGGAAACCGCCCCGAGCCGTTCATGAGCGTCATGACGAACGAGGCAGAGCTTCTTGAACGCTTCGGGATCAACGTGATCCCCGTTTCCATCCCCACCATCGTCAAGTACACCGACGAGATCCTCGCGGAAAACGGCGAGCAGCTCCAGAAGGACTATGCGGATTATACCGCGCGCGTCGACTGCTCGGAGATGGAGAATTTCGCGCTCGGCAAGATGATCGGTCTGAAATCCGGCGAGGAGGCCGTCCGCCGCGCGATCGCCATGAAGCTCGCCATGAAGCGCGCGATCCTGGAAAAGGACTGCACCTGCGCGTCCATGGACTGCTGGCCGTCGGCGGCTGTGCTGAAGGGCCTGCCGTGTGTGGCGCTGGGCGAGCTGACCGACGAGGGCATTCCCGTCTCCTGTGAGGGCGATGTCAACGGCGCCATCACGCTTGCCATCATGAACGCCTGCGCGATGGGCGATTCCTCTCAGTTCTTTGCGGATCTGACGATCCGTCATCCGGAGAACGACAATGCGGAGCTGCTGTGGCACTGCGGCCCGTTCCCGTACTCGATGAAGGATCCGGCCAGCAAGGCGAAGATGAAGGATATGTACGGCAGATGGGAGCTGAAAAAGGGCGACATCACGCTGTGCCGCTTTGACGGCGTAAACGGCGAGTATTACCTGTTCGCGGGCGACGGCCACGCGACCGACGGCCCGGAAACCACAGGTACCTATGTCTGGTTTGAAACGGAAAACTGGCCCGCGTGGGAGGAGAAGCTGGTCTTCGGCCCGTATATCCACCATGTCGGCGGCATGTACGGCAAATATGTTCCGGCTATGCGCGAGGCGGCGAGATATCTCGGTGTGAAGTTTGACAACCCCGCCTGCGGCGGCCCGAAGAGCCTTTGAGCAAAAACGAAAGGAAGAGCGCGATATGAAAACGGTTAAGGTCCAGCCCCTGACGCAGGAGAGCTTCAGCAAATACGGTTCGTTTGAGAACCTGTACCAGCCCCAGACGATGGGCGTTGGCGTGGGAACGGACAATGCGTTCTATCCCGACGTCATGCCGCTTGGCATGAGCAATGCCTCGGCGTGCGTCTGCCATGTAAAGCGCCGCGATATGGTCGTTGCCAACTATGAATTCCACAACCGCGCGGCGGAGGGCGTTGTGTGCCTTGATGCGGACATCGTCATCTTCGCGGGCTTCGGCTTTGCGCCATTCCTCCCGCCCAAGTTTGAGGCATTCCTCGTGCCGAAGGGCACGCTGGTGAAGTTCAAGGCGGGCGTCCTGCACGGAACGCAGTTCCCGGTCGATCAGGAAAACGCAGCAGTGATCGTGCTGCTGCCGGAGCGCACGTTTGCCACCGATTTTGTTCCCGGCAAGCTGGAGGGTGAAGAGATCCTTCACCTTGAGCTTTGAGCCTGAAAGAAGGTGCAGCCATGACGGAGAACGCCCATACGGGAATCGTTTTCGGCATTCAGCGTCTCTCTATCCATGACGGCCCCGGTATCCGCACGACGGTTTTCCTGAAGGGCTGCAACATCAACTGCAAATGGTGCCACAACCCGGAAGGGATCCCCATGCAGCCGCTTATCGGTCTGAATCAGGAGCGCTGCGTTCGCTGCGGCGCGTGCGCGGCGGCCTGTCCGAACGGCTGCCACAGCATCGAAAACGGCGAACACCGCTTTGACCGCAGAGCCTGTGAGGCGTGCGGCAAATGCGTGGATGCGTGCCCGGTGCAGGCGCTCGATCTGATCGGCAAGCGTATGACTGCGGACGAGGTCATGAAGGTCGTGCTGAAGGATCAGAAATACTACGGCGAGGACGGCGGCGTGACGCTTTCCGGCGGCGAGGCGCTGATGCAGAAGGACTTTGCGCTGGAGCTGATGCGGCGCTGCCGCGAGCACGGCATCCGCATCGCGCTGGAGACGAACGGCGTTCATAGAAAAGAGACCTATGACGCGGTCATGCCCTACGTGGATCTGTTCCTGTATGACTATAAGGCGACCGACCCGGAGGTACACAAGGCCTATGTCGGCTGCGACAACCGCCGGATCCTGGAAAACCTGCGGTATCTGCATGACTCTGGCGCGCGCGTACTGGTCCGTTGCCCGATCATTCCGGGCGTTAATGACAATCAGACGCATTTTGACGCCATTGCGCAGCTGACGGTGCAGCTGCCGAAGCTGGTCGGCGCGGAGATCCTGCCCTATCACAAGCTGGGCGTCTCCAAGGCCAAGCGCATTGACAGCGAATATCAGGAATTTGAAATGGTCGACGCCTCGGTCAGCGACGGCTGGAAGCGCTATATCCAGTCAAAGGGCGGACGGCTTGTGAATGTGGAGTGAGAAACGCTATGCAGCAGGAACAGTTACTGGCTTATGATCTTGGGACGAGCGGCGTGAAGGCCTCCATCATCGCGGCGGACGGCACCGTCGTCGGCACGCAGACGGAGTCCTATCTGACACACTATGCGCGCGGCGGTATTGCCGAGCAGAATGCGCTGGACTGGTGGAGCGGCATCTGCCGCGCGACACAGGCGCTGATCGGGCGCAGCCCCGACAGCCGTACAAAGATCGCGGCCATCGGCGTCAGCGGCCATATGCTCGGCTGCGTGCCGATCGGTAAGGATCTTGAGCCGCTGCATCCGCATCTGCTCCACTCGGATTCAAGAGCCGCGGCGCAGTATGCGCAGATCTGCCGCGATATCGGCGCGCAGCGCCTGTATCAGATGTCCGGCAACATTCTGGATGCGCGCAGCTCGCTCTGCAAGATCCTCTGGTTCCGGCAGTGCCGCCCGGAGATCTATGAAAAAACCGAAAAATTCCTTCAGTCAAAGGATTACATCATTGCCAGGCTGACCGGAGATCCCGATACGACGGATTACTCCGACGCCAGCCACGGCGAGCTGATGAACATCACGACGCGCAGCTATGAGCCGGAGCTGTTCCGGCAGCTCGGCGTCGACATGGAAAAACTGCCTGCGCTGCACCGCAGCTGTGACATTGTCGGGCGCGTGACGCAGGCGAGCGCAGGGGAGCTTGGCCTTCCTGCCGGGATCCCGGTCATCGCAGGCGGCGGAGACGGCGCCTGCGGCAGCGCCGGTGCGGGAAATCTGCACCCCGGCGACGCATATCTGAGCCTCGGCACGACGGCCTGGATCGCCACCGTGACAGAAAAGCCCGTCATCGATCCGCAGCAGCGCCTGTTCAACATTATGAATCTGGATGGACTGACAAGCAGTGTCTATGGCACGATGCAGGCGGCGGGCGCGTCCGTCAACTGGGTGCGCGAGCTGCTGGGCGTGGGACTTGACGAGATGAATCGACTTGCGGCCGAGGTTGAGCCGGGATGCGAGGGACTTGTGTATCTGCCGTATCTTGACGGCGAGCGCTCGCCGATTTTCGACGCACAGGCCAGCGGCGTTTTTGCCGGCGTGAATCAGATCCATAAAAACGGCCATTTCTGCCGCGCGGTATTTGAGGGCGTTGCCTACGCCCTGCGTCAGATCGCGGACGCGCAGCGCGAATTCCTTCCGCTCACGCGCGTGCATGCCATCGGCGGCGGCATGAAGTCCACGCTCTGGAGCCAGATCATCGCGGATGTCACGCGGCTGGAGCTTCAGACCATCCCGGCCCCGGCGGAGGACGCGACCTCGCTTGGGATTGCGGCTGTCGCTGGCAGCGCGGTCGGCATATTTGAAAGCATCGATCAGGCGCTTGCGAGATTCCGGCCGAGCGGTGCGATCCATCCCGGCGTGGAAAACGCAAAATATGAACACATGTATCAGGCATATACAAGACTATATCCGGCGCTGCGGGAAACGATGCACTTTCTTCGGCAGCAGTAAATTCAAAAGGGGGAGCATCCATGAGTAAACATTTTCTGGCGGAACAATTGGAAAAATTTATCGACATCAAGGATATACCAATGACCCTTATGACGCCTCGCATTCAGCGCATGAAGGATGAAACGCAGGCGCTCAACGACCAGGGACTGCGTCAGACCCGCCTGTATGTCAACATGGCCGCGTCGCTCGCGCAGACAAAGGGCGAGCCGGAGAACATCCGCCGCGCAAAGGCATTTGCTTACCACCTCAAGCATATTGAGCAGCCGATTTATGATGCCGAGCAGCTGATCGGTTCGGTCACGGGCATGTGGCCGGTCGATGAGGCGCGCAACCAGCTGACCTATGAGCAGTTGAAGCAGGAAACGCAGCAGATGCTCGACACGTACTTTGCAAATCGCGGCGGCTTCAATCACTATGACAACACGCGCGAAGGGCAGATGCTGTTTGCGTACAAAAAGGGCGGCCTCTCCTTTGAGGAGCAGGCGAACCTCACCAAGTTCCGCTTCGGCTCGCTGATGGCGCGCGACCATTACGACGCGAACATCGATTTCCAGGTCATGCAGAAGCTCATCGCGGAGATGGAGCAGCATTACCGCGATGCGGGCGTGGAATTTGAAAACTGGGAGATCGGCTCCCGCATCGAAAAGCACTTCGTGTACAACTATGGCGCGGAGACCATGCAGCTGCTGCGCGAAAACGGCTGGAACGCCGCGAACCACACGAATCTCAATTATAAGCGCCTTGTCGTGACGGGCATCGGCGGCATTCTGGAGCGCATCAACGGCTATCTGGAGAATGCAAAATCGCAGAAGGACAAGGATTTCTACACGGGCTGCAAGATCGTCATGGAGGCGGTCTCGGACTATATTTTCCGCTATGCCAAGGCTGCGGCTGTGAAGGCTGAGGCGACAGAGGAGCCTGTCCGCCGCGCGGAGCTTCAGAAAATGGCTGTTGTGATGGAAAAGATCTCGACGCAGAAACCCGAGACCTTCACCGAGGCCATCGAGCTTGTCTGGATGATCCAGCTGATCGGCAATCTGTTCGGCGGCTCGGCGCTCTCGCTGGCACGCTTTGACCAGTATATGTACCCGTTCTATAAGCATGACATCGAAGCTGGCACGATCACGGTCGACCGCGTGTTCGAGCTGATCTGCAGCCTTTATATGAAGCTCAACGAGCCGAAAATGCGCACCGTGCAGTCGCTCGCTGTCGGCGGCATCTGCTGTGAGAGCGGCGAGGATGCCTGCAACGATCTCTCAAAGCTGTGCCTTGAGGCGATGTCCACGCTCAAGACGCCGTATCCCAACATGTCCGCCCGTGTCATGCCCGGCAAGACACCTGACTGGTTCTATGACGAGATCATGCGCACGGTCAAGGCCGGATGCGGCCAGCCGATGGTGCTCAACGATGCGGTCTGGGTCCCGAATCTTACCAGCCTCGGCATTCCCGAGAAGTGGGCGCGCGACTATTACAACATGGGCTGCACCGAGATCATGATCCAGGGCAAGGACTGTAACTGGACGACAGGCGGCCTGATCTTCTTCCCGGAGCTTCTGAACGCAATGATCCGCAAGAGCGCCGCAGAGGGGCGTACATACGAGAGCTTTGAGGAATTCCTCGGCGAATATCTGAAGCTGATCGACAAGCAGTGCGACGAAGCGGGCGAAAGCGGCAAAAATGTGATCCATTCGCAGCGCGAGAGAAACTGTGACCCGTTTGCATCGTCTTTGATCGACGGCTGCCTTGAAAATGCGACGGATTACTTCCAGGGCGGCACGGACACGGGCGACCCCATTTCGGTCTCGGCGCAGGGCCTCGGCACTGCGGCAGACAGCCTCAGCGCCATCCGCAAATTCGTCTTTGAGGAAAATCGCTACACGCTCGCCGAGCTTGGTCAGATGCTGCATGAGGACTTTGCAGGCCATGAGCTTGACCGTCTGCGTCTTGCAAACGGTGCGCCGAAGTTCGGCAACGACGATGACTATGTCGACGAGATCGCAAAGCGCCTGTTTGACAGCTATGCCGCGGGTGTCCGCCGCCAGAACGAGGACCGTCTGCCGAAGACGCGCTATGTGGACAACGTTTTCAGCTATAACATGCACATTACCCTCGGCGAGAGCCTCGGCGCAACGGCGAACGGCCGCTCTGCGGGCGAAGCGATCTCCGATTGTGTCGGCCCGACGCAGGGTGCAGACACCGAGGGTTCGACGGCGCTGCTGAACTCCGTCCTGAAGCTTTCGCACAAGGATGTCACCGGAGCGCATGCGCTGAACTTCAAGATCAGCCCTTCCTTTGTCAAGGATCGTGAGGGCACGCAGGCGGCAATCCGGATGCTGAAGGTCTATCTGGAGCAGATGGGCCCGCAGATCCAGATCAACTATCAGAATCCCAAGGATCTGCTGGATGCACAGGTGCATCCGGACAAGCATCGGGATCTTGTCGTCCGCATCGCGGGCTACTGCGAATACTTTGTCAATCTCGACCATCGCCTCCAGTGCGAGATCATCGAGCGCACGCTGCATGAGGTCGGATAATGGGGGAGCCACGGCTCCCCATACGGCATAACAGGATAGCGACAGAGAAAGGATGAATCAAATGGAAATGATGAAAGCGGTCGCCGCAATGGGCGACGGAACTGTAAAGATCGTTGAGGTGCCGAAGCCGGACAAGGTCGGCCCATATGACTGCCTTGTGCGCGTGACGGCCTGCGGCCTTTGCAGCAGCACGGATCTGAAGATCATTTATAACGGCAGCGTCGCGCAGAACACGATCACGTATCCTACGCTGCTCGGCCACGAGGGCGTCGGCGTCATCGAGCAGGTCGGTGAGAAGGTGCGTTATCTCAAGCCCGGCGATCGTGTCACGAGCCCGCTCGGCATGCTGACCCCTGCGCCCGGCTATACCCAGACCTACGGCGGCATGAACGGCTATGCTTTGACTATGGATGTCAAAGCAATGGTGGAAGACGGAGTGAAAAGCCCGCTGTTCGGTATGCTGGACGATCCCATTCTGGACTTCCCGTCCAGGCTGATCCCGGAGGGAATGTCCGATCCCGACGCGGTCATGCTGCTGACCATGAAGGAAAACTACAGCGCACTGAAAAACTTCGGCGTCCATGCCGGAAGCCGCGTGCTCATCTTCGGCGACGGCGCAGTCGCGCTGGGTCTGAGCTGCTTTGCGCGCTATCTCGGCGCAGTGAATGTTACGGTCGTCGGCCATCATGACGAGCGCCTTGCGCGCATCGCGGAGCTGGCAAAGGTCGATCTGACGCTCAACTCCAAGACCGAGAGCGTGGAGGAGAAGCTGGCAGGGCAGAAGTTCGACGTCTGCGTGGATGCGGCGGGAAGCCCTGAGATCGTCCTTCAGGGCGCGAAGTTCCTTGTTCCTTGCGGCGTTGTCGGTGTATACGGCGTTCTCAAGCGCGGCCACTCCACGATCGATCTGCTGGACCTGCCGAACAACGTCAGCGTCCACATCCTCAACTGGCCGTATCACGAGTTCCGCCAGCATGACGAGATGCTCGACATGATCGAAAAGGGCGTTGTGGACCCGAAGTGGTTCTACAGCCACGTGATGCCGATCGACGAGGCGCAGAAGGGCGTTGATATGATCCGCAATCGCGAGGCCTACAAGGTCATTTTCACGATGGAATGAGGACGGACGGATGAGTGAGAATTACGCATTACAGCTGCGGCATATCACAAAGACGTTTCCCGGCGTCAAGGCGCTGAACGATGTGAGCTTCGACGTGCGTTACGGCACGGTCCACTCCATCGTTGGCGAGAATGGTGCCGGAAAGTCAACGCTGATGAAAATCATCAACGGCATGCATATGCCCAACAGCGGTGAGATTCTTGTAAACGGCGAAAAGCAGCATATCACCAGTCCGCAGATCGCCAAGAAGCTCGGCATATCCATGATCTTTCAGGAGCTTGTATATGCGCCGAACCTCTCTGTAGCAGAGAACCTCTGCCTCGGTGACCCACCCCGCACGAAGGCCGGATTTGTCGACTGGAAGACTATGCGCGAGCAGGCAGACGAGATTCTAAAAATCGAGCATATCCACACTACGCCGAATGCCATGATGTACACGGTGCCAATCTCTGACGCACAGATGATGGAGATTGTCAAGGCCACCTATCACAACGCGAAGATTGTCATCATGGACGAGCCAACATCTTCTTTGACACAGCATGAGTCCGAGCGTCTGTTTGATAAGATCCGCAGGCTCAAGGAAGAGGGCTGCGCGGTCATTTACATCTCGCACAAGATGGATGAGATTTTCCGCCTGAGCGACTATGTCACCATCATGCGCGACGGATGCAGCATCAAGACCGCGCCGATCGGCGAGTTTACGGAAAAGGACGTCATCTCCATGATGGTCGGCCGTGAGGTCAGCAATCTCTATCCGACCCGCGAGGAAAGTCAGGGCGAGGATGTGCTCCGCGTCACGAATCTCAGCGGCGGCGTGTTCAAGGACGTCAATTTCCACGTCCGCGCGGGCGAGATCGTCGGTTTTGCAGGCCTTGTCGGCGCGGGACGCACGGAGATCGTCCGTGCAGTGTGCGGCTTTGACCCGATCACGTCGGGAACCGTAGAGGTCTCCGGCGCGCAGCTCAAGCCCGTCACCATCTCCAACGCCATCAAAAACGGTCTTGTTATGGCGAGTGAAGACCGCAGAAAATATGGTATCGTTGGCACTCGCAGCATAAAGGAAAACATTTCCCTGCCGAATCTGAAAAACCTTTCCAAGGGCGGCATCGTGCAGAAGGCAAAGGAAAAGAGCGCGGTGCAGACATACTTTGACCGCCTGCGCATCAAAGCCGGATCCCAGAACGTGCCGACCTACACGCTCTCGGGCGGCAACCAGCAGAAGGTCGTCCTTGCAAAATGGCTGATGGCCTCACCGAAAGTCCTCATCCTTGATGAGCCGACACGCGGAATCGACGTTGGCGCAAAGTATGAGATCTATGAGATCATGAACGAGCTGGCCCAGCAGGGTATGGGCGTCGTGATGATCTCGTCTGAGTTGCCGGAGCTGATCGGCATGTGCAAGAGGATCTACGTCGTTGCAGAGGGCCGCATCACGGGCGAGCTGAAGGGCGATGAGATCACGCAGGAAAGCGTTATGACTTACGCTACGGGGGGAAAATAAACAATGAAATTAAACAGCAGACAAAGAATGGTCAATTTTGTGGCCAAGTATTCCATTTACGTCATTACACTTCTGTTCATGATCATCTGCTCATTTCTGACGGATAAGTTCCTGACGGCGAGCAACCTTGTGAACATCCTCCGGCAGGTCACGGTGTATGCCGTGCTGGCCTTCGGTCAGGCGATCCTGCTGATCTCCGGCAACCTTGACCTCTGCGCAGGCTCGACCTGCTGCCTGACTGGCATTCTGGCGCTGAAGGCGTATCTCGCCACTGGCTCCATGGTCGTTGCGATCCTGGTCGGCATGGTTATGGGCCTCGTGATCAATACCTTCTCCGGCCTTGTGATCGCGCAGTTCAATCTGCCCGCGTTTGTTGCTACGCTTGGTATGCAGATGGCTGTCCGCGGCCTTTGCTACATTGTGACAGGCGGCTCAATGATCTCGCAGACCGGGCCGAACTGGAAGACGCTCGGCCAGGGTTTTGTGTTTGACGTCATTCCCATCTCCGTCATCGTCATGCTGATCGCAGCGGTCATCCTGTGGGTGCTGCTGGATCAGACGGTCGTCGGACGAAAGTTCTATGCTCTCGGCGGCAGCCGTGAGGCGGCGCGCGCCTGCGGCATCAACCTCAAAAAGTACGTCATCCTTGCCTATGCGCTTTCTGGCCTGTTCATCGGCCTGGCGGGCGTCCTGTATACCTCCCGCGCCAACTGCGGCGTCGCCACTGGCGCGCAGGGCTATGAGGGCCAGGCCATTTCTGCCACCGTCATCGGCGGCATCGGCTTTGCCGGCGGCACAGGCTCGGCATGGGGCGCCATCGTCGGCGCGGTCGTGCTTGGCATCATCAGCAACATTCTGAACCTCCTCGGCGTCGACTCCTATGTCCAGCAGATCATCAACGGCGCCATCATTGTCCTTGCGGTTGGCCTTGACACATTCACCAGATCCCTCCGTGTCTCCCAATAAATCACAAACACAAAACGTTCAGAAAGGAATCATGAAAATGAAAAAATGGATCGCACTGCTTCTCGCGCTCGTTATGGCGTTCACGCTGATCGCCTGCGCCAAGAATGACGCCGCCCCCAGCGACGAAACGCCTGCAAACGACAACTCCACCGCGGATACCAAGACGGATGACAACTCCGCCGAAAAGAAAGACACCTTTAAAATGGCATGGCTGCATAATGCTGCAGACCAGTGGCATCACCAGACTGCGCTGGTCTGCAAGGAGGCTATCGAAAATCACTTTGACAACGTCGAAGTGACGCTGTTCGATAGCAAAGCAGACGCTGCTGAGATTCAGCCATTCCTGGAGCGCTGCATTTCCGAGGGCGACTGGGATCTTGTCATGTATGGCACCCTCTCGGATGACAGTGACTACATCAAGCAGCTTGAGGATATGGGCACCAACGTCATCTACTACGCCATCACGTGGGACTTCCTCAAGGGCAAATGCTCTAACTTTGTCTGCTCTGAGTATGATCTGGCCTATCAGTCCGCCATGGCAGTCATTGACCAGATCCCTGAGAACGGCAAGGTCCTGATGCTCGGCGGCGCCGAGGGCTACTCCGGCTCCATCCTGCGCGGTCAGGGCTTCAACGATGCACTGGCGACCCGCCCCGACATCACGGTTCTTGACTATAAGTATCACAAGTTCGACAAGGTCAGCGCCATGACCCAGATGGAAGACTGGATCACCAAATACGGCGGCGACGGCTTTGACGCCATCTTCTCCGAGAACGACGCGATGGCGCTCGGCGCGATCGAGGCAATGAACTCGGCTGGTATCGACGCCAAGGCAAAGGTCATCTGCGGCGTGGACGCGCTGTATGAGGGCTGCATGGCCATCAAGGAGGGCTACATTGATGCCTCCAGCGCACAGTCCTCCGACGACTATGCAAATGCGCTGATCGATCGCATCGAGAAGCTGCAGAGCGGCGAGGTCGATTCTCACTGCGTCGACGACCAGATCTTCAACGCGCTTCTGGTCACGCAGGACAACGTCGACGAGATGCTGGCCCGCTATGCCGAGCTTGGCTATGACGGTCAGTAAGCATCCGTTATAAAGAACATTCCTTAGCACTTGGCGGGGATCTTCCCTTGGGAAGGTTCCTGCAGTCAATATCAGAGCGGAGGAAACGAACATGGGACTGTTTCACTGTCCGGTCGGCGCCGTCGGGCGCGGTGGTGACGGATGCATCGGCTGCGGCCTGTGCTGCGCTACCAGTAAGGAGGCACGCGTCGCAGCTACGCAGAAAGTGCGCGCGTATATTCGCGCCACAGCGCAGCGCGACACGCGCCTGCAGATCCGCAAGATCGCCGTCTGCGGCAAGGGCGGCTCTGGCAAGAGCACGGTCACTGCGCTCCTCTCCGATGCGCTGAGTGAGCTTGGTTATGAATGTCTGGTGATCGACACCGACCATTCCAATAACGGCCTTTACCGCAAGCTCGGCCTGCGTGAGGAGCCAAAGCCTGTTTTTGACGCAGAGGCGGGCGCAGTCCGCGACGCCGCGTGGATGCAGGCGGAGACGATCGATTTTGCGGACATCCCTGAGCAGGTCGCGCCTTATTGCGGCACACGGCGTCTGCTGGCCTCCGGCAAGATCAGCGATCCGCTTCAGGGCTGTGCCTGCGCAATGAGCACCTGTGCGCAGCTGCTGCTTCAGCGGCTTGAACCAGACTCGCGTCAGCTTGTGATCGCCGATCAGGAGGCCGGGGTGGAGAGCTTTGGCCGCGGGATCGAGACGGCATGTGATACGGTGCTGATCGTGGTGGAGCCGTCGATGGAGTCTCTGGAGCTGGCAAAGAAAATTCAGGACATGGCGCAGGGACTGGGCATCCGGCGCGTGCGCGCGATCCTGAATAAGATCGAGGATCCGGAGCAGGCCGAGTTCATGATCGAGCGCCTCTGCGAAAACGACATCCGCTATCTCGGTGCGCTGGAAAGCAGCCGAAGATGGCGGACGGTCAATCTCCGGGGCGAGCCGCTGACTGCGGAGCAGGATGACGGCGCGGTCTATGCAGTCGCAAAAAACATGCTTGATGAGGCGCAGATGCCTTATCGCAAACAAAAAGAAAGGAAAGAGGAAACATAATATGCTGAGTATGGAGGAACAAAAGGTTCTTGTGGAGCAGATCCTTGGCTCGCCGCTGCCGCAGCTGGACGAGATCTATATGCAGGGCGCGAAGTTGTATGACACGACGGCACCGAATCGGTTTATCACACCGTATCTGCTGAGTCTGCTGTATACGCCGTTTGAGATGAAGCTGGTTCTGCAGCTGCCGGGAAGCGCGGAGGAGGTCGCGGAGAAGCTTGGGCTTGAAACAGAACCTGTGCGCGAGGCGCTCGACAGGCTGCTGCGTTATGGGCGGCTGCTGCCGCTCAAGAAGGGCAGACCCGGCTATGCACCATCGGTCGACGTGATGACCATCCGCGACCAGATCGGCATGGCTTACAACGCGCAGGGTCTTGACTGGAATCAGGAAATGCCGCTGTTCCGTCTGATGGAGGCGTGGCGGCAGATGCCGAACCCGCCACAGGCATTGATCGACGCGATACATGGCTCGTTCCGTGTGATCCCGAAATATGCGTCGATCAAGCATCTGCCCGGCGTGATGTACTGCGAAAATCTGCGGGAGATCATGCAGTCGTTCCAAGAGGTCGGAAAGTTTGCACTGCAAAAGTGCGTCTGCCGCAGTTATAAGTCCTATCTTGACCGCGGGGAATACAGCGCCGATCATTGCCAGTGCGGCTTCCATGAGCACAGCCCGAAGGACAGCCACTGCATGACCTTCGGCACGCGCGCTGACTACGCGGTGGAGCATTTCGGCGCACATTATGCGACGCAGGAGGAGCTGGAACGCTGCCTGAAGGAGATCGACGAGTCCACGGCCATCGTGTCTGCGCACAATAAGCGTCAGATCGATTTTATTTGCAGCTGCTGTGACGACTGCTGCGCTATGGCGGATCTGGAGCATCACGGTCTGCCGATCCGCATCCCGAGCCGCTTCCGCCCGTCGGTAAAGGAAGACGCGTGCGTCGGCTGCGGCCTGTGCGAGAACCGCTGCGTATTCGATGCCGTTCATGTGGAAAACGGTACGGCCAGCATTCGGGAGGACAAGTGCATGGGCTGCGGCAGCTGCGTCGTCACGTGCCCCGCGGGTGCGCTGCGGATGCAGGTGGTGCATGACGTGGACTGGATCCCGGATTACTGGGCAGACGACAACAACTGGAACATCCCGGCTGAAAACACCGCAGACTATATCGAAAAGCTACGGGCCGGACAGGATTGACGCGGCAGGAGAGCGTATGAGCAGATTCGGAACATTTTCAGTCGAAAGTTACGGCCAGCTTCCGGGCGGCGAGGTCGTGTGGCTGGTGCGCCTGCGCGCGGATTCCGGCCTTCAGGCTGAAGTGCTGACGCTCGGCGCGACACTGCACGGAGTGTACGTCCCGACGGATGCGGGCGCAGTGGACGTTGTGCTGGGAAAGCTGTCTCTGGAGGGGTATTTACAGAACGGCCTTTGCAATTCCAGCGTGATCGGGCGCTGCGCGAACCGCATTGAGGGCGGCACATTTACGCTGAATGGACGGCGCGTCCAGCTGGAGCGCAACTTCGGCGGCCACTGCATCCATGGCGGAAGCGGCTGCTACGCCGCGAAAAACTTTGCATTTTCCGTGCTTCAGGAGCCGCAGGCACTGCGGCTGCATATGACGCATCTGGATGACGGTGCCGGTGGCTTTCCAGGGCAGCTGTTTTTCAGCGTGGATTATGTCCTGCGCGATGACGCGCTGCGGCTGGAATACGGCGCCGTTCCGACGGCGGACACGCCGTGGAGCGTGACGAGTCACGCCTATTTTGATCTCAACGGCCACGGCAGCGATGCGGCGGAGGAGCAGCTCCTGCAGATCAGTGCGGAGCGGGTCCTTTACACTGCGCCGGACGGCATCCCGGAGCACGTTCCGGTGGAGGTGGCGGGTACGGCGTTTGATTTCCGGAGTCCGCGTCTCCTGCGCGACGCGCTGCGCGCCGATGCGCCGCAGCTCCGCCAGCAGGCGGGCTTTGATCACAACTACTGTCTTGACGGCAGCGGATTCCGGCGTGCGGCCGTTTTGCACGGCTGCCGAAGCCATGTTACAATGGAAGTCTGGACGGATCAGCCCGGCATGCAGCTGTTTACGCTCAACCACGTTCCGTCTCCGATCGAGGGTAAGAACGGGAAACACTATCGGGCGCACGGTGCAGTGTGCCTGGAAACGCAGCAGTATCCGAATGCCGTGAACGAGCCTGCGTTTCCGAGCTGCGTGATCAGGGCCGGGGAGACAGCCAGCACGGTGACAGAGCTGCGCTTTTATGAGGAAAGAACAAAGGAGGAAGACTGAATGGATGCGATCGAGGCCATTCTGACTCGAAAAAGTGTGCGGAAATTCACATCCCAGCCCATTGAACCGGAGAAGCTTCATCTGCTGCTGGAGGCGGCCATGTCCGCGCCGAGTGCGACGAATGCGCGTGACTGGGCGTACATTGTTGTGAATGCGCGCGAGACGCTGGAGAAAATGGCGGACGGAAACGGAAAATACGCCCAGCCGCTGCGTGGTGCGGCAATGGGCATCCTCATTTGCGGAGACATGCATAAGGCTGTCCGCACGGCGGAGGAGTTCTGGGTGATCGACGGCGCAATTGCAGCGGAGAATCTCTGCCTGTGCGCGCACGCACTCGGCTTGGGTGCGGTCTGGCTCGGCACGTGGCCGCGTGAGGATGCCGTGAAGGCGCAGCGCGAGCTTTTCAAGCTGCCGGAGCACATCATCCCGCATTCCATCCTCGCTCTTGGTTATCCACAGGAGCCAGCCGTGTGCAATCGTCCGAGTCGCTACGATGCTTCGTGTGTACACATGGAACGTTGGTAAGTAAAAAAGACAGGGGCTATCTCCTCAAGTCTATATGAAGAATCACAACGTGCTGCCAGTGTCAAGGCTGCTTCACACCGCTGACGCGGCTGCGGCCTTGACACTGTCACCCCGCTGTGATGGCAGGTAATTCACTCTCGTTTATTACAGATGGCCTCTGGACATCTGCTTTTGTCATGCGCAAAAAGGGCTGCTACCACAAAAATAGACCTTTTCGCTTACTTGTGGAAGCTGCCTTGCGCTTTGTGCAGTTTTATCTTAATGACATTGAGCTTTTGGGGGTCACTTCAGATCTCTCTGACGCTCCTGCTATTGATTCTGATTATTTATGGTTATCTGTATCCTCTCCAATATTGTTCATACCCATCAGGGCTTCATCTTCGGTCCCGCATAAAGTCATAAAAGCGGAGAGGCAGTTCCATTCAGGATCGCCTCTCCGCCATTATTTCACAGCAGCATTTTATAGTTCCATTGCATTCTCGTTCAACAGGAACTCATACAAGCCAAGATGCAGGATTCCATCGTCATCCGTCCATGGTTTCATGGACGACTTGCTGATGATTATTTTCTTAAAAAAATCCTTTGTATTTTTCAGAGGTCTGAGTTCTGTCTCCATTTTGGACGGGTCGTTCACGTTCAGGGCCGACTGAATATAATATTTCTTCATGCCTCTGTTGACGACAAAGTCAATCTCGCACTGTTTTCTGGACTGCTTCTTTTCGACTGTCTCCGAAATCTCCACCACGCCGACATCTACCGAGCAATCCCGGCACAGCAGTTCGTTATATATGATGTTTTCCATGATGTGCGTTTCCTCCTGCTGCCGGAAGTTCAGTCGGGCGTTGCGAAGGCCGATGTCAGTGCAGTAATACTTCGACGGATATTCAAAGTATTTCTTCCCCTTGACATCATAGCGTTTGGCATTGCTGAACAGGAAGGATTCCATCAGGTAGTTCAAATAGTTAGAAATTGTCGTGCTTGAAACAGAGATGTTCTTTACTGTACCCAGTGTATTGGCAATCTTGCTGGCATTGGTAAGCGAACCGATAGACGAGCACAAATCATCCGTCAGTTCTGCAAGCACATCCGGAAGGGCAATATCATAGCGTTCGGTAATGTCCTTGAAGTAGACCTCCGTAAAAAGGCTTTGCAGATAGGCCATCTTATCGTTGCCTGTTTTTCTGGACAAAACCAGCGGCATCCCACCGTACAAGGCGTATTCCTCGTATGCATCGATCTTATCTCCGCCGATGGCGGTATAGTATTCCTTGAACGAAATGGGGTAGACGCGAACTTCATCACCACGCCCACGGAAAACGGTCAGAACGTCCTTTGTCAGCATTTTTGAGTTGCTGCCGGTTACATAGATGTCCACGTTGCGAAGCCGCATAAGACCGCTCAGTACATTGTACAGCCGGATGGAGTCCGGATTTTTCAATTCTTCTTTCGCAATCGCATACTGTACCTCATCAATGAGGATATAATACATGTCTTTTGAGACGATTTTGGCGCGAATAAATTTGGACAGTTCTTCCGGATCACGGTATTTGATAAAGGTATCGTCATCCAATGCAATCGAGATGATCTGTTCCTCCTTGACGCCGCTCTCAATCAGATAATCATAGAACAGGTTAAAAAGGAGAAAGCTTTTACCGCAGCGTCTGATCCCGGTGATCACTTTCACCAGTCCATTTTCTTTTCGGTCAATGAGTTTTTGCAGATAGTGATCCCTTCGGATGGTTTGATTCATACAACGGCCCTCCGTTTGCTTGAAACTTAGCGCTTATCATTCTCAACTTTCAAAAGAATTATACCGTTACGCCAGGTCAAAGTCAATAATTTCGTTTGAGTTCTTATGCTTAAAGCAGCAACTTTCAAATGCGCAAATAATAAAAGCCTATGCCCTCGCTGCATAGTCGGATCATTATCAGTCGAGCAATGCAAAGGGAGCGCCAGATCTCTCTGATGCTCCCGTAATATTGTATTGTATTGTCATCCTGGCGTGTTTCAATGCAGATGCTCTGCTTTGCGGAGACCTTTTGTCGGCGCAGACAGAATACCATGTCCGGTGTGCGCTCAAAAAAGCTGGTCCGGCCCTTCCAACTCATGCCGCAGGAACAATGCTGCAAGCCAATAAACTGTTGCTTCATTTTATGCCCGCAGCGAGGACATTTCTTGCTGTTCTTTCCCCATTTTATAGTTTACATAATTTATCTTGCTGCTGATGAGATGATAAGGCGATGATGGGCGTGACATTAAAAACCGATGCTCTGCTGAGAGCCAGCAGATAAACGACCACCCACTGCACTGGCAGCGGGTGCTTTGCTTTCTCGCGTCCCAGCATCGCCAATACGCCGTGGTTTCATCCTGGAGTGGGATGGGGCTTGCCTGCGGTCTTAACGTCTGAAACGTCGCACAGCCGGCTAACGCGTTGGTATCTGTGCTTGGAGTGCGTATTCGGCATAACCAACAAAAAACGCCAGCCAAAATTCTACACATTGCCGAGAGCAAAAGCGAGCCGCTTTCCCGAAAAATTCTCGGAAAAGCGGCTCAAAACGCCGTGGGTAAAGGTACAGGTCCATCGAATTTGCCTGACACGGCAGTTGGCATCTTTTTGTCACGCTTGAAAAAATGGGCGCAAAAAAGCCCAGAAGTCGTTGAAACTTCTGGGCTTTTCGCAGTGGCATCTTTTTTGGTGCAGCTTGATGTGTTTTCACTACACTATAGATGAACACACATCTTGTCGGAGTGACTCCAATCAACAGCAAAATTAAGCACGCTTCTGTAAAAATGTTTTCTCTGCCATATGGATCACGAAGTCGCGTTCGTCCGGATCGGCTTTTGCGAAGTCGATCTGATACCGCTGGCAGGTCTTGCGGAAGTGAACAACATAGGCCAAATCTTCTTTCGTCGGAGGTACGACATAGCCATTCGGCGCGGCAAGCGCGTCCAGCTCCAGATATTTTTCGTTCTGCATCTGTCAAACCTCCTTCAAGTATTGCCCAAATAATTCCCGCGCAGCATCACCATCAATCAGCAGCAGGAACGGGTCAAACCGGCTAAATGGAATCGCACCGTAAGTCTGCATATAGTGTTCCCGAAGCTGCGTCGTTTTGGCCTTCAGGTAAATTGCGCCGCCGTAGCCATAATCAATGGAGAGCTGAATCCCGAAAGCCAGCAGCGCCGCGCCGATTCCAGCGTATTTTCTAGGCTTGGACAGTGTTGGATTTCCGCTGGGTGCACTTTCCATATACTCCACATAAACCAGCACGCCTTCCGGCATATCCCGATAAGCGGCGAGTCCGACCAGTTCTCTGGTTGCATCCAGTTCCAGCGCATATTTGTCGAGCGCAGCGTCCTGAATAAAATCCGTACGCCAGTCGGTTTGCCAATGTTCTCTCGCTGTTCGTTCAAAATCAGCAGCAGTCGCTTCCCGAATAGAGGCAGGAAGCTTCGCGCTTGTTTGGCTTTCGATGATGTAATAACGTGGCTGCATAGCGGCTGCTCCTTCAATTCTTGATTTATTATACCACAGCTCTCAGAAAAACGCAAAGAAGAGTTTTCCTGATCTGCTTCCGTATCCGATTTACAGCCGCTGCTGAGAATGTCCAACAGTTCTTTCTTCGACCATTGCTGTTCTCGCGCCTGTTTCAGATACCACCTGCGCGCATCTCTTGTCAGCCCTGCCTCCATAATGACCACGTTCAGTGTCCAGCCGATTTTCATCGCCGACCGGAGAAGCATTTGGTCATTTTCATAGGTCTTGTAAAAGTCGCGCATTCGGCGCACGTTGCGCGGGGAAAAGCCTGTGCGGTCAAGGAAATTTGTCTGCAAAAACTCTGCGGCTGCGACCGCTGCGCCCTTCTCCGAGCGTTGGCTGATAGCCTTGCCAATGGCGTACACTTCTTCCATTTGCGAAAGATTTTGCGCAAGAATTGCAGTCAATTCCCGGTACATCGTGCCGTAATCTACAGGTTTTCTGACGTTCATAGCTTCTCCTTTCCGCGCCGCTGCGCATCATATATTTCGTCGTTTTGCGAATAGCCTGCTACAATATTTTGTGGTATGATTGCTCCGTTCGTTTGATTCTTGCGAGGGAGGAGCAGTCATGCAGTATACCGATAACGAAGCCGCCCTGATCGGCGGTCTGATTTCAACTTATTTCTTTCAGCCTGCCGTGTCTGCATCTTTGAAGGATGCTTATAGCCGCGTTTTGGAGCATCTGCATCAGAATGCGCTCACTTCCTCTGATCTTCAGCAGATCCGAAAGGCTGTGAACTTTTTGATGACCATGTGCCAGTCGAACCGGCAGACCCAGCGGGAGCTTATGGGTGTCAATGCAAGGACAACAGCGCTTCTGAATGGCTCACGGTAATCGTGGATAACGTAAAAGGCACGACGCTTGGTCGTGCCTTCGCTGTATGTTTTTGTTGACCGCTTCATTCAGCTGGTGCGGCTTTCCAGTGCTCTTTTTTGAAATGGACTTTGTGGTAAAGACTTTGCTTGCCCACACAAAGAGGTGCAGCATGGAATCGAACAAGTAATCTCTTTTTACCTATTTATCGTTTGCTTGATTTCTGCGCCGCCCTTGATCCGCACCAGCACCTCATTGGCAGAGAGGATGGTCACGCGCTCCACGATCTGCCGGACGGCGTTTTCGTTCCATTCGGTGATCGTGGATGCGGCATTTTCTATGGCTTGCTCTGCCTGCTTCATACGGGTGCAGACACAGTTTGTGTCGGTGCTGCTTCGCAAAATCGCTTCTTTTTGCTTTTTGAGAGAGGTCTGCTCGGCCAGGATTTCTGCGAATTGTGCGTTGCAGGCTTCTTTATCGTCGGAATCAATGGCTTCCGCCAGTAGCCGCTGGAATTGCTCATCTAACTGCGCCAGCCGCTGTTCGATGTCGGCAAGGCTCATCGTCTGACCCTGCACCTGCAGGAGTTCAAGAGATACCGCATTCTTGATGCGGTCAAGTAGCGCAGGCTTGTCGCTCATGACAGAGTTGATGGCTGCCAGAATCGCGTTTTGCAGCGGTTCCTCCTTGATCGTCGGGGAATCGTGGCAATATTTTGTGCCGTAGTTCAGGCGGCCGGTGCAGCGCCAAACAGGATATTTTCGCCCGCAGGATGTCCATGTGCAGCGCCGGTAAAGTGTCCCACACTCGCCGCATACGAGTCTGTCCGATAAAGCGTATTTGCTGGTGTAGCAGGAGCGGCCTGTCACAGCCGTTTTGGATGGACTTCGCAGGGCGCTCCGACGTGCCATTTCTGCTTTCACTGCATTGTACTGTTCCCGGCTGACAATGGCTTCATGGTGGTCGGGCATATAATACTGTGCCATCTGCCCGACGTTCTTAATGACTTTCTTGCTGATCACATCTGTGCGGAACGTTTTCTGGAGCAGGACATCGCCGCAGTATTTTTCATTCGTCAGGATGCCCTTGATGGAGGTCGTTGTCCACTTTGGCTCTCCAAGAACCGTTTTGATCTGCTTTTCCTCCAACCATTCCTTCAGATTTCGCAGACTGGCGCCACTTTCATATCGCCGGTAGAGTTCACGCACGATGTCTGCTTGCTCTGGAATGACGCGAAATTTTCCTTCTGCGTCTTTTTCGTATCCATACAGACGGCAGCAGGGAATTTTGAGGGTTCCGACCTTTGCGTGCATCTGCCGGCCGCGCCGGATATTGCCGGAAATGGATTCACTCTCGGACTGCGCCATCGCGCCATACATGGTGATCATGAACTCGCTGTCGGGCGGCAGGGAATTGATATTCTCCTTTTCAAACAGGACGCCAATGCCAAGTTGTCGAAGGATGCGCGTATAGTTGATGCAATCGAGCGTGTTTCTGGCAAACCGCTGAATGGACTTTGTCAGAATGAGGTCGATCTTTTTCTGTTTGCATTGGCGGATCATTCTCAGGAATTCTGTGCGCTTTTTTGTAGACGAGCCGGTGATGCCCTTGTCCGCAAAGATGCCAGCCATTGTCCACTCCTTGTTGGACATGATTTTGTCGGTGTAGTATTCGCACTGGGCTTCGTAGCTGCTGGCTTGTTCTTCCTCTTTCGTAGATACACGGCAGTACGCCGCGACGCGAAGCTGCTTTGTGACCGCAGCCGTTTGCTGCAGCTCTGGCTTGGGTGGAATGATAATGACGCGCGGCTTTTCGTCTGTCATACCAAATCGTCCTTTCCGATGATCTGTCCGTTTTTGAGCTGCAACCGCACCGCCTGGCGCGTCACCAGCACGGCGGAGACTGTGCTTTGCAGCAGCTCCGCATTGAGTTCTGCCGTACATTCGAACGCTGTAAACAGCCGCCGTAGGCGCTCGGTTTCGTATTCTTTGTTGCCGATGGTGTCGTACTGCTCCTGTGCCAGCTTGCAGATCAGGCTTCTGGCAGCATCCTCGTCGAGCGGCTGGGTGTTCAGAATTTCATCCAATTCTACCTGCGTGCTTGTATGTGCTGATGCAGGCGGCTTTTCCGGTTGCGTAATGCGCTCTGGCTGCTCTGCCAACTTGCCGAGCAGATGTGTGACCTGCTGTTCGATCTCCGGCGTAGGCGGTTTGGAGCAGACACGTTTGAGTGCTTTCTGCGCGGGTGTCCGCTCTGGCAATCGCTGCTTGGTCTGCCGCTTCTCGGCGGCTGCTTCAAATAAATTTATGTCAACCAGTTCCGGATAGCTGTCTGCACCGGTGTACGTGGCGTTTTCTAAGATTCGGGCAACCATATTCTTGTTCCAGCTCTTGCCCTCGTCGTAGGTGGGGCCGGTCTTGCTCATCTGCTCTGCAATTTCTTTGAGCGATGCGCCGAGCGTATATTGCAGGAAGATGTCCTGCACGGCTTTGGCTTCCGGCTCGTTCCGGATAATCTCGCCCATGCGCATCTGATAGCCGAACGGCAGCTTCCGATTTCCCATCAGCGTCGTGTCCTTTCGATTTGCTCTAGCAGCTCCAAGCCGTTTTTCAGCTGGAACCGCAGGCGCTCGTTGCTGTCTACGATGATTTTATCTACAAGCGCATCGAACAGCTCCGCATCAAAGCCGTCGAGAAAATCCGGCCCGTCCTCCAGCGCGTCCATGAGATCGCGGGTGCGGTCTGCCAGATCGTCGCTGTCGGTGTCGAGAAGCCTTGCTTTTTCCTGTTTCAGCCTGCGGAGTTGTTCGTTGAGTTTGTTGTTGGAAGATATAAAAGTATCAGGATCAACGCCGCCCGCCTGTTGAAGCTGGGTTAGGAATTGAACCTGACTGAGAATATCGGATATTTTCTTGTTAAGGGAGATCACATCTTCGCTCCAGAGCATCCGGCTATAGCGGATCTTTTGGAGATTCGAGAGCATTTGCGTGAAGATGGGGTCGCCGTGGTGTTTGAGTTTGTAGTACATACGGCAGAAAGCCTGTTCTATATCCGGCGTATGATATGGTGGTGTAGGGCATGATGCAGCATTCTGGAAATGCGTATTGCAGACCCAATACATTTTATCATTTGTAAATTTCCGTTTGAGTGACCGCCCGCAATTTGCGCAATATAGTTTTCTGCTGAATGTCTGGTTTGTTGAACCAATGTGTGCGTTTTTTCTTGATTGCAAAAGTGTCTGTACTCTGTCAAATACTTCCGGGGATACAATCGGCGGATTACTATCTGACAGTAGGTACATTTCACGTTCACCATGGTTTCTGACTTTTTATGCGGAAATGTAGTCGTTGAATAGCTTTTTCCGACCACTGCGTTCCCAGCATATCGTTCATTCTTCAAAATGTAGTATATCGACGAGTCTTTCCATGTTCCCATTTCGCGACCAGGCGGAATTTCCTGTTGGGACAAGGTATTTGCAATTTCGTATCCATTCAGTCCATTTAGATACAGTTGAAAGATGAAGCGAACAACCGCTGCTTCGTCTTCTATTATGGACAGTTTTCCTTCGTGCAGGGTAAAGCCATATGGCGCTTTGCAAGTATTGAACTTACCGCTTTCCATACGCTTCTGGTAGCCCCACTGGACATTTCCCGAAATTGACTCGCTGCCTTTCTGTGCCAACGATGCCATAATCGCCGTGACCATTTCACTGGACACCCGTGCCGTGTCGATGCCCTGTTCCTCGAACTGGACGCTGACGCCAAGCTCTTTGAGTTCCCGAACGGCTGCAAGGCAGTCCTTTGTATTTCGGGCGAACCTGGAGATGCTCTTGACCAGAATGCGGTCGGTTTTTCCTTTCCGGCAATCCTGCATCATGCGCTGAAAATCCTCGCGCTTTTCAACCGACGTGCCGGTGATGCCCTCATCGGCGTAAATATCGACCATTTCCCAATCCGGATTGCTGGAGATCAGTTCAGAATAGTATTGATTCTGCACGCGGTAGGAATTGAGCTGATCCTCACTGGAGGAGCTGACGCGGGCATAGGCTGCGACGCGCAGTTTGCGTGCTACGATTTCATCGTGCGCCGGGATGACTATGACGCTCTGCTGTTCCAGCGCAAGATTTCCGTTGGTCTGCTTCTTTGCCATGCTGTTCACCTCCCTCTGCAGCAACACACACTACCACACCAAGGGCGTAATAGCTATAACCAAAACGGAGAAAAATCAAGCGTAAAGTGTGAAATTTGCACCAAGCTCGACAGCGATCCGCCGCGCGATCTTCTTGATGTCATTCTCAGAAAAACCAACCGTCCGGAGCGCCTTCAGGAGCTGGCAGATGCCTAAAAAATCAATGTTCGGATTCATTGCATTTCTCCTATACACAAAGCGGGAACCGTATTCCATAGCGGGATACGGTTCCCGCGGTTTCTGACATTTGTGCTTCTGGCTTTATTTGTCGCTACATCCCAAGCCAATGGGCGATTTCAAACAGCGGCGGCTGGCTGCCGCTCCACGGGTCTTGCACCCCTCCGAGGATCTCTCCGAGCTGCCCCCATTACGTTCCGTTGTGGCTGGACAGGTGTACCATTATAGGTTGGCAGGGTCATCGCAAAACAGCTTGCCAAAGCTGCTTCCGGCTGGATGGGTCCGCTCGTCACCTTATTGGGCCGTCTTTATGCAGGAGCATCGCTCCCGCACAGGTGGTCTTCGCGCATCCGCCAAATCGCTTTCCCTCGTCGGGTTCTGCCAACTGATGTACTGTTGAATCGGATATTCTTTTTTCAAAGAACAACAGAGGTAAATGTCCCTCTATTTAATCCGACAGAAAATCGCGTTTTGAGCGGTCATTTTTGAAAAATTTTTTTATTTTCTTTTGTGCTTATCGGCTTCAGACAGCTGAACGAAAAATAGATGTAAAAGACCGAAATA
>ERZ791919.327-NODE-327-length-54606-cov-19.930340_pt1 | contig 54606 bp, 43 predicted proteins | sample MGYA00510137_ERZ791919 | MGnify/ENA primary metagenome ERZ791919 (study PRJEB30046, sample SAMN00792059) | human gut metagenome | study: EMG produced TPA metagenomics assembly of the A metagenome-wide association study of gut microbiota in type 2... | reverse complement strand
GGTATCGGAATTTCCATTGCCTGCGGCACAGCTACGCCACGCGGTGTGTGGAGCGCGGCGTGGACGTGAAAAGCGTCAGCGAACTGCTGGGCCACGCCGATGTCCGCACCACGCTTCGGCTATACGTCCACTCGTCCATGGACTACAAGCGCAGAGCCGTGGAAGGGATAGGCTTTCTCAAGGGAATAACGTAAAAAGGACGCCGTTCGGCGTCCTTTATCCAAAAAATGGCACAAAAATTTTCGCAAAGTAACATACTTTGCGAAAACTTTCCAATTTCAACCAAATAACAGTATATACCAGCCGTTTTTCCGTGTCAACAACGAGTTCTAATTTTCGACTTTTTTCTGGCGTAAATCTGGAATGCCTTGCAGCGCAAGGCGTCCCGCGCTTTTTCGCAAAGTATGTTACTTTGCGAAAAAACAGTTCAAAGGAACCGAGAATTTCATACAGCTGAGTTCTGTGACGTCGTGTGGCTGTGCGTTGTAAAGACGATTTTTCGTCAGGGTACAGCCTTAAAGGAACATGGGTAACCAAACCCACCGCGGACGGCACTGTGAGCGCAAGGAAACGACCGAAACGGCTTTGAGCCGCTGGGCAATACCCGCCATTGGGACGCGAGTCCTGAGAAGGTAGGTCGTGTACGGGGAAACCGCTGGAACACAACGGTTTTGTGGCGCGAGGGCAGTAGAATTACACGAAGGAGAACTTGTTTGCAGCGGCGCTTCTTCGTTGTGACGAGGGTAGGAGTGTACGCTGACGAGATTCGTCAGCGTTTTTTCTTACCGCCACATCACCATAGGGAGGAGTATGTCCATGAGCCATTTCAACCCCAACCAGCATTTTGATGTTGAGAGCTGGCGCGAACAGAAGATCGCCCAGCGCACCAAGGACGCGCTGGCGGCGCGGGACGCGGCGTTTGCCGAAAAGCACGCTGAGACACCCTTGCGGGAGTTGGCCCAGTATCTGGTCCGGTGTGCCCGTATCCTGCGCCACAGTCCCGCCCCCTGCGAGGTAGACGGCGGCGCGTTTATCGAACAACGCTTCGGAAGCTGGGACGCAGCCCTGCGGGCAGCGTGTCTGCCGCCTACGCGGACGAAGGCGAAGCTGAACGGCACGGCCCGCTACCGCAAGGAGCGGGCGATACAGGAGCCGCTGTTTCTGGCGGAGCGCAAGGAGAAGAAGCGCCAGAAGCAGATCGAGAAGAACCTGCGGCAGGGCCAGCTTGCCCATGAAAAGGCCGTGAAGCGCCGCGCAGAGCGGGAAGCCGCCGAAGCAAAGAAAGCGGCTGCCGAAAAAGACACCAACCCTTGTCAAGCCGAGACAGTCTGAACGAAGACTGTCAGCTTTCCATAAGGGTGGGAGGGGAAAAGCCGCCCCTCCCACCTCCTCTCTTATCGCATACCCATCGGCTCGATACCGGCGGCGTGAACCGCCCTGATTCCTTTATCACGCCTATGGCGTTTGACATAGACAAAAACACAAAAAGAAGGAGGAAACGCGCCCGCCGCGGCGGCGGAGCGCGAAACGACGATCTATGAGAGCTGTAAAGAAGATCACAGCATTTCTGCTGGCGATGGTCATGGTGTTGAGCCTTATCCCGTCAGCCTTTGCCGCAGATGACGATTATTTCGATGTAACTTTTGACAATCAAGAGCCTGCGGCAGGCGACGAGATCACAGCCACGGTAACGCTGAAAAAGCAGTTTGGAATGAACACTGTGAAAAGTCTGTCGTGGAGTTTTCGTTACAATAGTGATTATATGACCTGCACCAATGTGAACCTTAATGGGCAAACATTTAAATACAGTCTGAATGAAAAGAAGTCAGGCGAATATGCCAGCAACATCAGCTTTTCTGAATACAGTGACACATCAAGATGGTGCAGCGTCCCCAAAGGCTTCAAATTTGAATTTACTTTTGAGGTCACGGACGATGCGGCCGGGCAGGTGCTTAATACGTCGTTGGATTGCTATACGTATGGTAAAAAATTCAAACTGCTATCTTCTGAAGAAAACTTTTACAACCTGACGGTAGCTGATAGTACGGGGGAGCCCAGGCCCACCGCCACCGGCTACTCCGTCTCCATGGCCGCTGACCAGCAGGTCGCCGCCGGCAACACGGTGTCCATCCCCGTGACGGTCGCTTCTTCCAAGAAGAAAATCACCGGCTTCAACGCCTATAACATGACCTTCACCTACGACCCGGCGGCTCTGACCCTGAACACCACCTCCGATGCTGCCGCCAACCTGACGGTGGAGGACAACAACGGCACGGTGCGCGTCCGCCGCTACGGCGCTACCCAGGAGCTGGGCACGGCCCTGACGCTGGACTTCACCGCCAACAAGGCTACCTCCAGCACTGTGACGCTGACCGCCGCCAAGTTTGACATCGACGCCAACTCCATCAACTTCGACGCCCCGGATGCCGCCATTTCCGACGCCGACACCACCGTGAAGGCGCTGTGGAATGTGTCCCTGCCGGACGGCTTCCTCAGCACCGCGGCCAACGGCTCTACGCTGGTGGAGAACGGTGGGGACTTCACCTTCAAGACCACGGATACCCACTATGAGTACTACCTGAACATCACCACCAACGGGGCTACCAACATCGTGAAGATGGATAACGCCACCTATACCATCAAGAATGTCACCGACAACGTGACGGTGACGGTGGACAATAAGATCGGCAAGACCTATACCATCAACTATGTGGTGGTGGACAACACCACAACAGAGAACAAGGCCACGGTGGCCGATCTGGTGGCATACACCGCCACGACCGTGCAGTACCCCAACGATTATAAGTTCACCGTGAAGTTCCCCGGCACGGGCTATGTGGTGGGGGTCGGTATCGAGCCCGATAAGAACAAAAGGGACTATGTGCGGCAGGAGAACGGCGACTATGTCTATACGCTGCTGGGCAGTTCCCTGACCGGCGACGAGAACAACGAGATCACCATCACGCTGACCAAGCGAGAGAACACCTCGCAGCACAAGATTGAGGTGGTCGGCTCCGGCTCGGACGCTTTCAGTGAGAACAACGCACTGACATTCTATTCCGGCGAGAACTACACCTTCACGCTGAACAAGAACGACACGTACTATGACTACTCCGTGCTCGTGTACTATTGGAAGCAGAACATCGGCGGCAACGGCGGCAAGAATATCCGCATGGAGTACAAGGACAACGGGGACGGTACATATACCATCATCGATATGCCCTACGCAGATGTGACCATCAGCATCTCTAAGATGGCCAAGGCCATCGACCCCGACGCGGTGGAGGTGTCCACGTATGTGGAGCTGGACAACAAGACCGTGTTCAAGGTGGTGGTGCAGGGTTCGCATGAGCTGCTCAACAGAGATCAGACAACATACAGCTATACCTGGTTCACCTATGACGGGCAGAAGATGTACTGCAACCCCCGCTATACAAAATTTGCAGGTAATGGCAGCAGCAGCAGCGTCTATCTGGTGATGGTGGACAAGGGCGAGACGCTGACCAAGGAGGACGCAATGGCGAAGCTGAGCATCGTGACCAGCACCGAGCAGGAGAACAAGGACCAGACGCTGAAAGTCGGCAGTGACGTGAACGAGGACGAATACAACCGCCGTGACGTCAACGATGTGCAGCTGATCTACGACCTGTATAACGGCCTGCATGACAGCTTTGAGACGGTGAGTATGCGTAAGTTCCTGAAGGCGGATGTGAACTGCGACGGCGTATTGGACTCTCAGGACGCCGTGAAGCTGGCCGGCGAGCTGTTCTTGTGAGCGAGCCATGAAGCAGCGAATCTTCACACGACTGCTGTGCCTCGTGCTGGTGCTGGTGTGCGCCCTGCCCGCGCTGGCGTGGGCGGAGGATACCAGCCGCAGCTACGATTTTGACCTGTCCGTGGGCGGACAGCAGGAGGTGCGTGCCGCCGCCGGCGAGACGGTGACGGTGACGCTGGTGCTCAAGCGCACGGACAGGGCCGAGAGCGCCGAGATGTACGGTATGCAGACGGAGATCCTCTACGACGACAGCTTTTTCAAGCTGGTGGAGGGCAGCATCATGACCGCCCCGGGCGTCCGCTGGTCGGACATGGGCCGCCGCACCGGCGGCAGGGCGTTCTACCTGAACTTCGTGTCCTTCTCCGGCGGTGAGCCGTGGGCGAGCGAGGTGACGGTGGGCAGCTTCCAGATGGAGGTCATCGGCACGAAGGGCGTTTCCAGCCTGACGCCGGAAAACAGCATCGTCTCCGTCCAGAGCGGTACGGACCACTACACCATGACCGACAATCCGGTGACGGTGATCGTCACCACCGACTGCACGGTGACGTTCGAGTCGGCGGGCGGCAGCGAGGTGCCGGCCCAGTCCGTGCAGTACGGCGAAAAGGTGAAGCGGCCCGCCGACCCCGTGCGGGAGGGGTATCATCTGACGGGATGGTACACCGACCTTGACCACACACGGGAGTGGGATTTCAAGAACGATGTGGTCAAAGGGAACATGACGCTGTACGCCGGATGGGCGGAGGGCGCTGCGCCTACGGGCGGCGGCAGCCCCACGCTGTGGATCTGCCTTGCGGCGGCAGCGGTGGTGCTGGCGGTGCTGGTGCTGCTGCTGACCGGCAAGCGGCGGGTGACATTCCAGACCAACGGCGGCACGGCGTTGGAGACGGTGTATGTCAAGCGCGGCGGCGTGGTGGGACAGGTGCTGACGCCTGTGAAGCCCGGCGCGATGTTTGACGGCTGGTTCAGCGATGCGGCCTGCACAAAGCCGTGGGACGTGGAACATGACGAGGTGCGCGGCAGCATGACGCTGTATGCGCGCTGGAGGTGAACGAATGAAGAAAAGACTATGCACGCTCCTGCTTGCACTGACGGTGCTGCTGTCCGCGCTGCCGATGACGGTATGGGCGGCTGATCCGTGCGTGGCAGTGAAGGCGGGCGCAGTCACCACCGGCGAGGTGGTGGCCGGCAACCTGCTGGAGATCAAGCTGGGAGACATTTTCCGGGACACGGACGGCCATACGCTGACCTACACGCTGACCAACGCAGCGCAATTCAGCAGCCAGACCAAGGTCAAGAATGGTTCGCTCTATGTATCAGAGAAGGATCCCGGCACCTATACGCCGAAGGTCAAGGCGACCTGCTCGGACGGCAAAACCATCACCGTGACCTTTACCATCACGGTCAAGGAAGCCCCCCACGGATTGGACGCGCAGTACAACTACGATGAGACGCCCGCCAAGGAGGTCACGGTGTATGTGACCATCTCCAACGATGGCGTGCCCATCAAGGGCCGCGACGGCACGGTGCTGTGCCACAAGGCCATCACAGTGCCTTACTTCGATTTGGCGAACTACGGCTTGGAGGAGTTCTACCGCTATCACACCGAAAACGGTGAAGGCAAATACATCGACGAGAACATCGTAGAACGGCCCACCGGCCTGCACCTGTACCTGTACCTGCTGGAGCGCTACTTCATCGGCCTGCCCGATGAGGAGTGCTGCAAGGGCAAGTACGACCGCGACAAGCTGGCGAGCTTTAAGCTGGGTGAAGATGTTTATTACATGGATGAAACACCGGCCTATACAGCCGATAGCTTTGCCGCTCTGACTATCACCGGCTCTCCCACCAGCCTGTATATGGCCAACTTCTGGGGCCATGACGAGAACCTGATGTACTACAGGAATCACTGCTTTCCCTACATGAGCCCCGGCTGGGGCTCCACCTCCGACTACATCGTGCTGTCGGACGGGGATACCTGGGATGTGGCCATGTTCACCAACTGGAGCTTTTGGAGCAGCGGCGGCGCGTTTACCTGCTTTGACAAGGACGCGTACAACGCCCGCCCCGGCATGCAGTTAACGGTCAATACGCAGGCCTACGGTACCACCTTCGAGGGCAGCGACTTCTCTCCCTTCTCGAATCTGGATGTGTTCCTGTATAACGACAAGTGGGAGCAAATCGAGCAGTACAAGGAAGCGGCTGACGGAAAGAGCACTTTCACCTTCACCGCCCCCACGGAGGAGGGGACGTACTACCTCGTGGGCATGGACCCCAACCGGACGATCCCCAAGGACGACAGCGGCGGCACGAACTATGCCAAGATCGCACCGGCCACAGCCATCCTGAATGTGGCGGCGGACGCCGAGTTGGAGCGCCCCTTCCAGGACGCTGCCGTGAATGATGAAAAGCTGGCAGCAAAGAATACCAGCTACGAGGGCATCACCACGCTGACCAGCGCGGACGGCCAGACGACCTATAAGGAAGTGCCCAAGTACCATGTGACCGTGCCCGAGGGCGCGGAAACGGTGACCGTGACCTACAACAAGGACGTGGACATCCGTCACGACGGCACCACGGTCTACGCCTATGAGGTGGAGTTCGCGGCGACTGCCGTGAACCGTGCGGCGGCGCAGGCAAGCGGGGCCATGGCCCTGCGGGAGGACTCCCTGCGGCTGGCCGTGAACCGTGCGGCGGCGCAGGCAAGCGGCTATACCCTCAAGCCCATCACGCTGGAGAACAGCTATACCCTCAATGCGGACGGCACGCAGACCGTGCTCATGCCGGTGACAGGGTATGTCCGCAACGCGGACGGCAGCGGCAAGGCGATCACGCTGAGTGCCCCCGCTGACAAGAACTCCGTGCCCATCGCGCTGTTCACCTTCGAGTATGCCAAGACGGAGCCGGATGTGAAGTACGGCGATGTGGACGGAGATGGCACCGTTACGGTGGATGACGCGCTAACTGTCTGCCAATTTGTTCTGCGTAACATCACCCTGACTGATGCGCAGCAGAGAGCGGCGGATGTGGATGGTGATAACAGTATCACTGTGGATGATGCGCTGACCATCTGCCAGTACGTCCTGCGCAATATCACAGAATTCCCCGCTGAGAAAAATTCTTGAAATAGGAGGAATTGAGAGCAAATGAAAAAAATCATTTCTGTTCTGCTGACACTGGCGCTGGTACTGAGCCTTGTACCCGCCGTCTTTGCCGCGGACGAACCCACTTTCAGTCTGAGCGCTGATAAGGAGAGTGCCGGTGCAGATGACACCGTGACTCTGACTGTCAACTTCAGCAACAACGCAACAACACTGGAGATCGGTGCGTTGAATTTTGAGATCGTTTATGATGAGGACGCGTACACCTTTGTGTCCGCCGATTCGGAAAACTATGATGCATATTTCTCTTCCAGCGATGCAGGTACGTCCCTCGGGAATGGAAAGGCTACCATCGGCGGAATACTGATCACGGTGGGTAGCAAGCCTGTCAAGATGAATGATGGCGCACTGGCGACGTACACCTTCAAAGCAAATGACGTCGCCGCTGAGTCCGCTTCTTTCAAGCTGGAGATTACAAAGCTGACTACCCATGGTACAACACGCACAGATATCGCCAACAAAGTAGTCGGCGGTGAGCTGACCATCCCCGTGACGGGCGGCAGCGTGACGCCGGAGGGCTACAGTGTGTCCATCCCTGAGACGAAGTCGGTAACCACCGGTGAAACGGTGGAGATCCCCATCACCATCAGCGGCAAGGACTACAATGCCTATTCCGTGTGCATCAGGTATTACACCGACGTCCTGGAGCTCCAGAATAATGCCGTGAACAACGAGGGTTTCCGCCTGTCGGAAGAGAAGTATACGGATGCTGACTATAGACCGGGTTCGAAGATCACCCTAGTACGCTACGGTGATACGGCACAGCCTGGCAAGGCACTGAGCTTGACGTTTACCGCCAAGGCACAGGGCACGACAGACGTGACCATCCTCAGGGCCCGTGTGGATGAGCGCGCCAACTCCATCAGCTTCAACGCGCCGGACGCCACTATTACCAACGGAACAACTGCCGTTACTGTCAGCGGCTACACCGTGAGCCTGCCTGACGACTTTACCCGTACCGATACAGCGGGCACGGTGATCATGGAAGGCAAGAACCTGACCTTCGTTCCCAAAGACCCCAACTATGACTACACTGTCACCGTCACCGTCGGCGGCGTGGAAGCCCTCCCCACCGTTGGCGAGGATGGCACTTACACCGTGGCGAACGTCACCGGCAATGTGGTCGTCACCAGTACCAAGACCCCCAAGAGTTTCAACGTCACTCTGGGCGCGGATACCACCGGTGCTACGACTGCTACTTACCAGACTGACTACACCTTCAAGCTGACCCCGGTAAAGGACTTTGTCTACAATGTGAAGGTGACCATCGGCGACACGGACTACGGCTTTACGGCTCAGAAGAATGACGACGGTACGACCACCTACACCATCCCCGGTGCGGCTATCACCGGCGACATCGTCATCAACAGCAATAAGAAGGAGCGAGATCCGTACACCTTCCAGGTGACCTTCGAGGGCACCGGCATCGGAGATGTCTCCAATAACGCGACTACCGTCACGGAGAACGACCCCTACTCCTTCACCCTGACGAAGAAGGACGGCTTTGACTACACCGTCTCCGCTACTATGGACGGTGCGGCTGTGGAACTGACGGAGACTGTGGATACCGGAAACGCGAATGTTGTTACCTACAGAATTGCTAAGGTCACCGGCGATCTGGTCATCACCATCGAGAAGAAATCCACTCTGACCATGGAGGTAGCTGTTTCCGAGTATGTGCAGATGGATAACAAGACCGTGCTTCTGGTAACCGTGACCGGCACGCCCGAAGAGGGTATGGCCTATGCCTACGGTGAGAACACCATGTATAAGACCACCGCCTACGGTGTGAATGTCTATAGCTGGCTGGTCATCGTGGACAAGAATCAGGAATTTACCGCTGATACTGCTAAGGCCAACATCACGGAAGCTACTGCCACCGCTGAGGAAGTGACCCAGAGCTACGACGTCAACGAGACTGGTGTGGTGGACATTAACGACGCCCAGCTGGTCTATGACATCTACAGCGGCAAGTACGGTGACTTCGAGAAGGTCACTGTGAAGAAGTTCCTGTGCGCGGATGTGAACAGCGATGGGAGCGTGAACTCCACCGACGCTGTGGCCGTTGTGGCAAACTCCAACTAACACTGCGCAGTGCAGAAAAGGCGAATACGTATAAAAATCAGCTTCCCCTCCCGCAAGGGAGGGGGAGCGATTCGCCGTATTTTGGGGATGCAGCGATGCCGCCGGTTTTCGGCGGCGGCGCTGTGTATCTAAAATGACATTTGGAGCATTTACGAGGAGATATATGAAAAGACGAGAGAAAATATTGAGCATCACGGGCCTGTTTCTGGCGCTGGTGATGATCGCGGGGCTGGGCGCAACGCTGCTGAGCTCTACCCGCGCCGTGCCGGGCGACCCCATAGCGGGACAGGCGTCACGGCTGTATCCGGAATCGCTGGAGGACTCCGACAGCACCCTGATGGGGCAGATGAGCCAGACCGGCGGCACGCCTCTGTCCGCTGAGGTGGACGCGCAGCAGCCGGATCAACCGCAAGAGCCTGACCAGCCGCAGCAGCCTGATGAACCGCAGCAGCCGGACGACCCGCAAGAGCCGGACAAACCCCAAGAACCGGACAATCCACAGCAGCCAGATAAACCGCAAGAGCCGGACAAGCCCCAGCAGCCGGACCAGCCCCAAGAACCGGACAATCCACAGCAGCCAGATAAACCGCAAGAGCCGGATAATCCCCAACAGCCGGATACGCCCCAAGAACCGGATCAACCGCAGAACCCGGATAACCCGGGCGGCGGGAAAGACCCCTCCGACGATAATGGCGGCAAAGACGACTCCGGCAACACCGGCGGCAATACCGGCGGCGACGACGGGAACGGCGGGCAGACCGGCGGCGACGGCGAGGATGGCAAGGACGATGATACGCCCCGCATCTATACCGATCTGCGGACGCAGACCATCCGTAAAAAGGACCTGCCGGACGGCAAGCTGTCCTTCGTGGCCTATCCGCTGGGTAAGGGCGAGAACCTGTATGTCCGTGTCCGTCTGATGAACAAGACGTATACGGGCAACGGACACCTGCTGACCTCCAGTGACGGGCAGAACTATCAGACACAGCTGGATCTGAACACAGAGAACACCTTCGTCCTGTCGCTGTACGACGGCAGCACGTTCCTGGGCAGTGTCCAGTACCGCGTCAGCTATTACGCGGATCTGGCCAGCGAGGATGAGCCGGACGTGGGCGATGGCCCGCCGTCCATCATGGCGTGGCTGAACAGCACGGAGCTGGGCAGCTCTCCCATCGAGGTTAAGGGCGACGGCGAGCTGACGGTCCGCGTCACCAGCCATCCCGACCTGGGCGCAAAGCCCATCTACTCCGACCAGATCGAGGTCACGCTGGACGGCAAGACCGTGGAGAAATTCAGCGGCGACCGTGAGCCGGAGTACAAGCTGTACTTCGCGCCGCCGCAGCGCGGCGACGTGGCCACACATATCATCCGTGTGCGGGCATGGGATGGACAGGGCAACTCCGCCATGCGCACCTACACCGTTACATACCACCAGATCAGCGAGGGTGATGACGCCGGTACGGTCACGGTAGTGCTGGATGCCACCACAGTGGGGATCGGCATTCTGGACAGCGGCGAGGTGGACATCAAGGAAGGCGACACGGTGGCCACGGCGGTGCTGCAGTTCCTGCGGGACTACGGCTATGAGGCCGATTATGCAGGCAGCGCCGAAAGCAACTTCTATCTGCGCCGCATCATCAGCGGCGACATGGCCTATAACGCGGAGGTGCCGGAGCACCTCTGGACACTGATCCATCGGGACGGTATCACCACCAACGATAACTATGACCGCGACAGTCTGGGTGAGTTCGACTTCACCCAGGGCGCCGGCTGGATGTACTCCATCGGCGGCACGCTGTTCCCCGGACGCGGCATGAGCGACTATAAGGCAAGCGACGGCCTGACCATCTATCTCCGATTCACGCTGGCCTATGGCAAGGATGTGGGCGGATATGAGTCGGCAGGCGGCAGCTACGGCAGCCTCAGCAGCTACTGCGGCCTGTGGGTAAATGGCTCGTATCAGCCGCTGAGCCACGATATGGAGGAAGTGGAGCGCGTAGAGCCCACGGAGACAGAGGACGGATATGTCCGCTATGTCTGCTCCAAGTGCCATGAGGAGAGCGAAGAAGTTCTGGCCGCCACCGGTGAAACAGAACCGGAACAGCCCAATCCGGAGCAGCCCGAGAAGCCTGATCCCGGAAACACGGATAACCCCGATACTCCCACCCCGGGCGGCGAGGACAAGCCGAACCCCGGTGGTACGGATGATAAGGACCCCAGCGCCCCCGGTACGACCGAACCGGATGACAAAGATCCGGATAAGCCGGGTACTGGCGGATCGGAATCAGACGGTACGGGGACAGATGATGCAGATCCCGGTCAAGGTGGCTCGGACACCGACACAGAAACAGATACCGTTGCGTAAATAACAGACCGCCGCCATGCGGCGGAGAGAGGTAGAGAAATGGAAAGAGTAACAGAGCAGCTCCAGCAGGAGATCAACAAAGTCGTTCTGGGCAAGGAGCAGATCGTCCGCAAGGTGCTGCTGGCCATCCTGGCACAGGGCCATGTGCTGCTGGAGGACGTGCCCGGTGTGGGCAAGACCACGCTGGCCAAGGCATTCTCCAAGACCCTGGGTCTGACGTCCCGGCGTATACAGTTCACGCCGGACACCATGCCCTCCGACATCATCGGCTTTTCCGTGTTTGATAAGAACACCGGTGCGCTGAAATATCAGCCCGGCGCTATCATGACCAACCTGGTGCTGGCGGACGAGATCAACCGCACCTCCAGCAAGACCCAGTCGGCGCTGCTGGAGGCTATGGAGGAGATGCAGGTCACGGTGGACGGCGTGACCCATCCGCTGCCCGCGCCCTTTGTGGTGCTGGCAACACAGAACCCCGTGGGCTCTGCCGGTACGCAGATGCTGCCGCCCTCGCAGATGGACCGTTTCCTCATCAAGCTGAGCATGGGCTATCCCGACCGCGCCAGCACGGCGGCACTGCTGAAGGACCGGCATCACGCCGATCCGCTGGATGTCTGCCGCACGGTAACAGATCCCGCGTCTCTGGAAAAGAGCATCGGAGAGGCTATGTCCGTATTCGTGGCAGACCGTATCTATGACTATATCGCGGAGTTGGTGGAGGCCACCCGTAACAACGCCTATGTGACGCTGGGTGTCAGCCCCCGCGGCGCACTGGCAGTCTCCCGCGCCGCCAAGGCCAACGCCTATCTGGAGGGCCGCGACTATGTAACGGCGGACGATGTGTGCGCCGTGTTTCCGGACGTCTGCGCCCACCGTCTGGTGCTGGACGCCAAGGCGCGTCTGCATGAGTATACGGCGGAGCAGATTATCACGAACCTGCTGCAGACGGTGAAGAAGCCGGATGTGCGGGAGTTCTCTGCCAAATGAAGTACAGGATCATAGGCGGTGCGGCAACACTGGCGCTGCTGCTCGTGCTGTTGCTGCTCCTGCTGGCGGTGACAGGCTCTCCGTGGCCGCTGATGGGCATCATACTGCTGGTGCTGCTGCCTCTGGCCTCGTGGGGCATGAACCGCTATGTCCGCAAATATCTGCGGATTGATATGACACTGCCCACCACTACGTCCAAGAACGCGGCGGCGGAATGTGTCTTGCAGGTACATAACGGTGCGCGTCTGCCGGTGCTGCGGTACTTCTGTATCGTGACGGTACACAATGACCTGACCGGTGAGCGGGAGCATATCACCCTCACTGGCGGCGTACGCGCACACGGCAGCGGCACACACCGCTTCCTCTTACAGAGCCACTATTGCGGGCGAATCACCGCTTCCGTGGATGCCATCACCCTGATGGATTATTTCGGCATCCTGCCCACAAGGGCGGAGGCGGTGGCTTTAGCGCGCACCACGGTGCTGCCGGAGCTGTTCCCCATGGAGGTCACGCTGCTGGCCAGCCCCTGCTATGCGGAGGACGGCACGGTGGCCAGGCGCGGCGAGGACCGCAGCGAGATGTTCCAGCTGCGGGAGTATCGTGCCGGTGACGACATCCGGCAGATCCACTGGAAACTGTCGGCCAAGACAGACGAGCTGATCCTGCGTGAGGCCAGCCAGCCGGAGAGCCGTGAGCTGCTGCTGTTCTGGGACAAGCACATCACCGGCACACCGGCGCAGATGGACGCACTGGCGGAGGCTGCCTCTTCCGTGGCCGGCGCACTGGTGCGCGGCGGCGTGTCCTTTTCGCTCTGCTGGACAGAGCCGGATGATCTGCCTCTGCGGGACATCTCGGACGAGGCATCGCTGCTGCAGGCCGTGCCGGAGCTGGTACGGATGAGCGGCGGTATGGAGGGACGTATGCCGGAGCTGACATCGTTCAGCCGCGTGCTGTATTTCGGCACACAGCCGGACGCGCAGCTCCAGACAGACCCGCGTGTGCATTTCTTGCTCTGTATGGACGCGGAGCAGGGCGGCAGTCCTGCTATGACTGTGTTCACGGCGGAGACCATGCACGAGCGGCTGCAGCGATGGGAGGTTTGACAGATGCGGAGAGAACAAAGCGGACTGTACCTGACAGCCAGCAGCGCTCCACGGACGGCGGGCCTCCGGTTCCCATGGGGAGATATGGCTGTGGCCGTGGTACTGGCGGCGGGGATGTGCCTGCTGCTGCGGGAGCTGTTTCCCTCTGTCACCGAGCCGTGGTGGCTGCTGACACTGTTGATGCTGCCGCTGTGCGCAGCGCTTCTGCTGCTGTATGAGACGAAATGCGGGCCGTGGCTTCTGCCCTCCGGTGCGCTGCTGCTGTTGCTTCTGTTTCTTGCGGGCAGGACGCCGGTGTTGTCCGGCTTCGGCTGCCTGGGCAATGATCTTCTGTCGCTGCTGACGGCCCGCACGGGACGTATTTATCTGGACTTTGCGGCGGCAGATCCCGACAGGGTCTACTGGGCGCTGATCCCGCTGCTGGTGCTCTACGCCCTGCTGCTGAGCCGCGCCGTGTGGAGCGGACGGCTCTGGCTGGCGCTGCCCCTGCTTCTGCCTGCCTACGCCGCCATGCTGACGGGCCTTGCTCCCTGCGGCGTCTCCTGCGGCCTGCTGACGGCAGGCACGGTGCTGCTGATGATGCAGCATACCGCAAAGGCCGGAGATGATACGGCGGGACTTGCGGGGCGGCCTGTTCAGCTGCTTCTGCCGCTGCTGTGCGCCGCACTCTGCCTGCTGGCGGGGCTGGCGGTAAAGGATGGCCTGTCCACGGAACTGGCGGAGACAGTGGAACAGCGTATCCATGAGCAGCGCTATGATCAGACCACTAATTCCATGCCGGAGGGCGAACTGAAAAACCTGCCCGCATGGAATAGAAATGATACGCCGGCGCTGGAGCTCACCATGGAGAAGCCCGGAAAGGTCTACCTGCGCGGACAGATCTATGAGGTCTATACCGGCAGCCGCTGGGAAGCGGCGGATACGAAAGACACGGCGGCATACGAGGAACTGTTTTACTGGCTGCACAAGGATGGCTTTTACGGCCAGAGCCAGATCGGAACGGCCTCAAGATGGGCGCTGACGGCGGCAGAGCCGCTGGACATGACGGTGAAGAACCTGACCGCCTGCGCGGCGCATGGCTACTATCCCTATGCGCTGTATGGCAGCGGCCTGCTGGACGCGGCACAGATCGGTGATACCGGCCTGCCCGCAGCAGAGGAGCTGCGCTACCTCACCGGCAGCGTTCCGGAATGGTATCAGCTCCAGCGGGAGCTGGCCTCCGGCCAGGGCCGGCAGGAGATACAGAGCTATCTGGAGCTGGAGCAGGCTTACGCGGCCTATGTGAAGGCCATGGATCTGCAGCTGACGCAGGAAAGCTGGTCGGTGGTAAAGCGCCAGCTGTCTCTGCCGGAGGGATCTCGCACCATCTCCGAGATACGCAACATCATCTATGCCTATCTGGGAGAAAACCTGACCTACGACGAGACGGTGCGGACTGGTAACGGAAACGGAGATTTCCTGCAATACACGCTGGAAAAGAGCGGACGCGGCTACAGTGTCCACTACGCCACCGCTGCCGTGCTGATGCTGCGCTACATGGGTGTGCCCGCCCGCTATGTGGAGGGCTACTACCTCTCGGCAGAGCAGGCGGCGCGGTACGCAGCCGGTGAGCCTATTACCCTGACGGAGCAGAATGCCCACGCCTGGGCGGAGTATTACGTCAGCGGTGTCGGCTTCGTGCCCTTTGAGGTGACGCCCGGCTACATTGACAACGAGGATGTGGACATCGGCGCCTCCATTGGGGACGGCGATACGGAGAACACCTATGTCAGCGAACAGCAGAAGTTCGTGGAGGTGGAGCAGCCGGAGGAACAGACGGAGCAGGAGCAGGACCGGGCCGTCTTCTCGCTGGAGGTCAAATACCTGCTGTGGCTGCTGCTTCTGCCGGTGCTGGCGCTTCTAATACTGATCATTGTGCGGCGAAAGCGTCTGCATAGAGCACTGCGTGCCATTGACGAGGCGGGCGATAAGGCTGCCATCGCCATGCGGTACGGCTATGCGGACTGTCTGCTGCACCACAGCACGGTGCAGCCCCCGGAGGGTGCGGCGGAAGCCGCCGCACTGAACCGCGAGGCACTGTTCAGCCCCCATGCCATGAACGCGGAACAGCGCCGCTGTGTGGATGATTATGCCGCCCGTGTCCTGACGGACTGCAAGGCAAGCTGGACGCTGTGGCAGAAAATACGATACAGGCTTTGGAACTGCCTGTACTGATAGGAGGAAAACGTATGAGAAAACGGATCACATCGCTCCTGCTGGGCGTGCTGCTGTTGTTGACCATGACGGTGACAGCCTTCGCCGCAGAGGGGCAGGCCGGTTCCTTCGTGTTCACGGCTATGAACGCCAACAGCACCATCGTGGAGCCGACCCGCGTTCCCTACAAGGCGGGACAGACCATAAAGGAAGCACTGGCCGATTCGGACATTGCGTTCGTGGGTCTGGAGCAGGGCTTCATCTACGAGATCAACGGTGTATCCGCCAACTATCTGCTCTATTACGATAATGGCGGATATGAACTGCGTGCCCAGGCTTCTTCCATCACTGCGCTTTGCGTCCATGTCAGCAGCACCTACTCTGATGATGCCATCAGGCTCATCACCCGTATGGCGGACTATCTGGATATGACGAACCATGTCCAGAACTACCCTGCGGCGGCCAACGCCTATGCGTCGGCACTGAAGGGCCTGCGCACCGCCACTGCGGAGTCGGCCACCACGCTGCTGAACGGGCTCAACAACGCCATTGCAGACTACGGAAAGCTGCTGGACGGCACGAAGTACACCGTTTCCGCCGCAGCCACGCAGAACGGTGCGTCTGTGTCCGCACCGGTGGTCACGCTGACGGATGCCTACGGCAATGTTACCACAGGCACAAACAGCGTACAGGTCATTGCGGGCGACTACAAATTCAGTGTGTCCGACGGCGGCTATAACCGCACGGATGGAACGCTGACGGTATCCGCTGACGCGCAGATCTCCGTGACGCTGCCCTATGGCCAGTGGTTCGGCAATATCCGCCTGCTGGACTACAGAAAAGTGCCGTTCCGCTATACGCAGGATAAGACGGCACACACCGCCCAGTACTGGATCAAGGATACGGCAGAGCCGCTGGGCAGCATCTATCTGAATGCAGCGATGGGGGATGTCCCTGACGCCGATACCACCTACCTGCGTACCATCTATGTCGGTACAAACGGCAAGGATATGTCCAGCACCGCCAGATCGTGGGACAGCACGGCCACCGGCCTGACCTATCTGGTGAAGCAGGGCATGGAGGGCCGCACCTTCACGCTGGAGGCGAGGTACAAGACTGCGGACGGCTATACACAGGTGCAGTCCTACACGGTCACCTTGACCCGCGTTCCCACGCTGGCATCTCTGTCCGTGACGGCGGAGGGTACAAAACTGCCTCTTACCTTCGAGCCCACCACGACGTCGTACAGCCTGACGACGGTCTCCTCTACGCTGGACATCGCGGCCGCGCCCTTCGGCGAGGACTATACGGTGACGGGTACAGGCGCGGCGTCTCTTGAAGGCGATACGCTGACCCACAGCATACAGGTCGCCGCACCCAACGGGGAGCAGAACACCTACACCCTGCGCGTGCAGAAGGTGGCCTCTGTACCGGTGACACTGACGATCCCCGCCGGCACGACCGTGCAGGTGCTCAACGGCGCAGGCTCGGAGATCGCGCCGGTCAGCGGCGTGTACCACCTTGTGCCGGGGGAGACATATACCTGCATCGCTACCAAGAATACATGGTATCACACGCAGACCGCATTCACGGCCTCCAGCGGCCTGAAGGTATCTGTACCCGAGCCCGACACCACAGACGGTCTGAAAGCCCTGGCACTGTACAGCGGCACCTCTGCCAGTAACCGCAAGCCATATACGGCTGATAAGACTTTTGCTGCCACCGCGCACAGCTACAGCTATACTGTCACTGACTTCAACAGCAAGGCGGCTATACAGGCCACCGCCGCGGACACGGATGCTGTGATCACGGCGCTGTACCGTTCCCAGAGCACCGTGCCGGAGATCCATGATGTAGAGACATCGGTCACGATCACCCAGCCGGTGAATACCGCGAAGAAGGCTGACAACCTGAGCAGCCTTGTGGCCAAGGCGGGCTACGGACAGGATCTGACCATCCGCGTCAGCAAGACGGTGGGCGATGTCACCTATTATCAGGACTACGAGATGCGGCTGGTCCGCCAACTGCATCTGGCGGGATTGACCGCAGCGACCAAGGATGAGCAACTTCCCTTCGTGACAGCCTCCGGCGGCACGACAAAGTTTGACCGCGACAATACCGATTACTACGTCAAGGTTGACAGAGAGACCACCGCGCTCTATATCTCCGGCACTTATCCCAATAGCAGCACGGACACCGCCTGCTGCGGCGGGTACTATGCCAAGGTCAACGGCGTACGCTATGATACGCTGGCCGGCGCGGAAGCGGTCCTGAACACAGACCTTTATAATGAGGATATTTCGGTACAGGTCTGCCATGCGGACACCGACAGCATCGAGCTGACCTACACCGTCCATGTTCAGAAGAGCGACCCCATCCAGCTGACCGTCCAAACGACCCCAGCGGATGCCACGGTGTTCCTGACAAATAATCTCAATGGCAAACGTATCGTGGAGAAGAACGGCACCTACAGCCTGACACCCGGCGGCAGCTACAGCTACATCGTGACCTGCACCGGCTATGTCGGCCAGAAGGTGACGGACTACACTGCTCCCAACAAGGACGGTACGCTGACCATTACGCTAAAGAAGGCACCGGCCAATGACACGCTTGTCAACTTCGACTCCGCATGGCCGCATCTGCGTCAGAACAATGAGAATAACGGCGTGGTGGACTACAAGACGCCGGTTTACGCCAAGGATGCCGAGCTGTACTGGGCCACCTCCATCGGCTCCGGCTACGACGTCAACGCCTGCGGCTGCCCCATTCTGGTGGACGGTGCCGTCTACACCTACTCCGGCTCCCGCATTTACAAGGTGGATGCTATCTCCGGCGAAATTCTCATTGATAAGCCCATGGATCACAACTCCAGCTTCGCCATCAACCCGCCCACCTACGCCAACGGCATGATTTTCGTGGGCCTGTCTGACGGCACGATCCAGGCGTTCGACGCCAATACCCTGGACTCCCTGTGGATCTATCGGGACTCCATCGGCGGTCAGCCCAACAGCTCCATCGTCTATCATGACGGCTATATCTACACCGGCTTCTGGGTAGGCGAGATCAACGAGGCCCACTATGTGTGCCTGAGCGCCACCGACGAGGACCCCGCGCAGACGATGGAAGAAAAGCTACCCACATGGTACTACACCAGCAAGGGCGGCTTCTATTGGGCCGGCGCGTATGTGTGCGACAACTTCCTGCTGATCGGCACGGATGACGGCGCTTCCGGCTACACCACCGGCAAGCCCAGCCTGCTGTCCTTTGATCCCAAGACCGGCGAGCTGCTGTCCTCCTACAAGATGAATGTGACCGGCGACATCCGCAGCTCTATCACCCATTACAAAGGCAAGTATTACTTCACCAGCAAGGGCGGATACTTCTTCGAGGCCAGCGTGGATGCAAAGGGCAAAATCGAGTCTGTCCGCACGCTGAAGCTCTACAACTACGCGGACGACCCCACCAACCCGGCCATGTCCACCTGCACGCCTACCATCTATAATGGGCGGGCCTATATCGGTATCTCCGGCACGGCGCAGTTCGGCGCGTACAGCGGCCATAACCTGACGGTCATCGATATTCCCAACTGGGAGATCGCCTACACGGTGCGTACCCACGGCTATCCCCAGACCAGCGGTGTCCTGACCACAGCCTATGAGGAGGAGACCGGATGCGTCTATGTGTACTTCTTCGATAACTTCACCCCCGGTAAGCTCCGTGTGCTGGAGGACAAGCCCGGCCAAACCGAGGTGTCTCTGAAGACCATGGAGACCTACACGGCCAGCAGCCAGACGGAGACCTATACGACGCCCTACAACATCTTCACGCCCAGCGGCGCACAGGCCCAGTATGCCATTTGCAGCCCCATCATGGATGAGTACGGCACGATCTACTTCAAAAACGACTCCGCCTACCTGATGGCCGTGGGCAGCACCATTGAACGCATCGAGGTCACGAAGCTGCCGGACAAGACGACCTACAATGTAAAAGACACCTTCGACCCCACCGGTATGCAGGTAACGGCCTACTACGCCAACGGCATGACCCGTGATGTGACGGAGTACGTCACATGGTCTGAGCAGCCGCTGACTGCCAATGACACCGATTTTCAGATCACCTTCCCCTACGCGATGTACCGGAACGAGGAGAACAGCGACACGTTGGAGATGACATACGGTGTCCAGTGCGATAAGCCCATGACCGCGGTGACCTTGACCATTACCGGCGGGGAAGAAGTGAACTACGGCGACGTTGATGGCGATGGAAGCATTACCGTGGATGACGCGCTGACCGTTTGCCAGTTTGTCCTACGAAACATTACCTTGACGGACGCGCAGCAGAAGGCAGCAGATGTCGACGGTGACGGCAGTATCACTGTAGATGACGCACTGACCATTTGCCAGTACGTCTTACGCAATATCAAGGAATTCCCCGCTGCATCCAAGTCATAACAACGACAGCTTACCCACCGTGCGCATTGTGCGGTGGGTAAGCCGCACTGACGGCAAAAAAACATTTCTGCAAGGAGAGATGCCTATGAAAAAACGTTCCATTGCGCTGCTGCTCCTGCTGGTATTGCTGACCGGCTGCGGCGCAAAGACAGAGGAAGCACCATGGCAGGCCGCCTACCGTGAAACGGGTAAATATCTGCAAGAGCAGGATACGCTTTCCGCAGGTTCTGTTGGCGGCGAGTGGGCAGTGATCGGCCTGAGCCGTGCGGGACTCCTCAGCGACAAGGCAGCGCAGAGTTATGAGATCACGGCGGAGGACTATGTGAAGCAGGCCGATTCCGGTCGGCTCGACCGCTCGAAGTCTACGGAGAACTCCCGCACCATCCTCGGCCTGACAGCGGCCGGATACAATGCCGCCGCTGTGGCGGGTGTTGATTTGACATCTGGACTGTCCGATATGAACTATCTCCGCATTCAGGGACTCAACGGTCCTATCTGGGCGTTGATCGCGCTGGACTGCCACGGCTATGATATTCCGCAATGTGCAGAGGGCGGGGAGCAGACCACCCGCGCGGGCCTCGTGGCGGAAATACTGACTTCCCAGTGCAGTGACGGAGGCTGGACGCTGGCGGGTGATACCGCCGATGTGGACATGAGCGCCATGGCTCTGACGGCGCTGGCGGCCTATAAAGAAGATGATGAAGTCAAGGCCGCAGTCGACGCGGCGCTGGTATATTTGTCCGATGCCCAACAGGAGGACGGAGGCTTCATCAGTTGGGGAGAGCCCAACAGTGAGTCCTGTTCTCAGGTGATCGTGGCGCTGACGGCCTTGGGGATTGACCCCACCTCAGATGAACGTTTCATCAAGGAGGGCGGCACGGTGTTGGATGCGCTGTGTGCTTTTGCCTGCGAGGGCGGCGGTTTCCGTCACAGCAGCGATCAGGCTGAGCCGGACGGCATGGCCACTGAGCAGGGCTTCTACGCACTGGCCGCCTATGATCGCTTCCGGCAGGGGAAGACACGCCTATTTGACATGACGGATATTGAGGTGAAGTGATATGCGGCGCTTCAAACCCCTGTGTGCATTGCTTCTGGCGCTGCTCCTGCTGTCCTGCACCGCCTGCGGCCAGACGCAGACGGTGCAGCCGGAGGGCACCGGTGATAAGGATCAATACATGACCGACCCTGTGCCGGAGGGAAAACCGGCACCTGTAGAGCCACAGGACAGCGATGTGGATACGAACAAGAAGTATACCTGCACCATATCCATCTCCTGCGAGACGATCCTGGGCAATATGGATAAGTGTGCTGAGAGCAAGAAAGCCCTCGTACCGGAGGACGGTATCATTCTCCCCGCCACAGAGGTAACGTTCAGCGATGGCGAAAGCGTCTACGACGTGCTGCAGCGTGTCTGCAAGGAGAATAAGATACACATGGAGTCCAGCTTCACGCCGGTGTATAACAGCGCCTATATCGAGGGGATTCACAATCTGTACGAGTTCGATGTAGGGAAGCTCTCCGGCTGGATGTATGCCGTCAACAGCTGGTATCCCAACTACGGCTGCTCCCGCTACCAGCTGAAGGACGGCGACGTGGTGGAGTGGCGCTACACCTGTGACCTGGGGGAAGATCTCGGCAGTGGTGTGGGAGGATAAATAGTAACGTCCAACTGATCCACGTCGATTCAGAGGATACAGAAACACCGCCAGCAAAGCGGCAATCACGCTGCTTTGCTGGCGGTGACTTTTTGTTGCAAAACCTGCATTTATCGACAATTCTATACAAAAACCATCGCATTCGCGTAGACCATTGTAGAACGATTATATGACACAAATGCCTAAAAATCGTGTAAAATTAGCATATCAAGAACAAAACGGCGTGTGTCCACCGGCAAGAGGCCCGCCGCAGTTTAATAAGTGTTGGCTTTCAAAATACACAGGACAGGAGGGAACATCAGTGCCTTTAGTTTGCTACGTTTCGGAACTGGAAAAGAACGTTTCTTTGGACGCTGAACGTTTGCTGCGTCTTCTGGGTGTATCCGGAAAGCTATCTGGGTTTCACTTTGCCGTGTATATGTTGGAACAGGTGCAGGAGAAGCCGGAGTATGTCCTGCTGATCACGAAAAGGCTCTATAACCAAACGGCACAGTATTTTCATACTACCACCAACTGCGTGGAAAGAAACCTCCGAACCCTTGTGCAGGCGTGCTGGAGACAACCTGACCACAGCTTACTTGAGCGTATTGCGGGCCACCCGTTGTCGCAGCCACCAACGAACGCGCAGTTCATTGATATGGTAGCCGCTTTTCTCCGCAAGTAAGCTCTACACGGTTTAGCCCCCTCCGTCCACAGCGGCGGCGTATCCCCCTTGCGCTGCCGCTGTGGGTTTTATATAGACTGGCAGCTGCCGTCAATCGTGTATTGACCTCGGCTGCGGGCCTATATGCCCCATGCTCCTTGAAAAGCGCACTTTGCGTGTCATAAAGCAGACAGGTACGTTCGTGCCGGTGTGAGCCAGAGGACAGCGCCCGCCATGATCTTCCGCACGGGAGGGAGCGAAACAGGCGTTGTTCCGAAACAGAGCGGCACTCTGTTGGCCATGACCATCGGCACCCTTAAAGATACTCCCGCATTGGACGCCCTCAAAGCATCGTGCGGCGCACCCATCAGCATGGGCCGGGGTGAGATTCCCGTGAGGCTGGCAGCCACCAGCCGCCTGTTTTGCTTGAGAATTTTACGACCGCAAAAGTGTGGGTGAGCAAGAGCGCACTTTTGAAAGCGCGTTGTCGCTTATTCATATCACACCGATTACCGCATACTTTATGGAGGGAGGAGTTGCCTATGACAGAAGTTGATCGTGATATTGCCTTGGTTTTGTTGAAGCGTCTATGGAAGCGGGAGTTGATTTCGGAAGAGACATATGTTTCTGCCTGCAACTCCCGCTTTTTTGACAAATGCCGATTTACCTCTGATACTGAAGCTATGGAAGAAATAATGGTTGAGGAGGCCGATATCCATGATGACAGTTCGATGGTTGAGAGAGCAGATGCGGCAGGGCAAGTCAATTTATGACCTGCCGCTGCGCGTGACCTTCTATGCCCGCGTTTCTACCGAGAAGGTGGAGCAGCAGGGCAGTTTGGAAAACCAAATTCAATACTACACAGAGTTCATCCAGAAAAATCCCAACTGGACGTACATCCCCGGATACATAGACGAGGGCATTTCCGGCACAAGTACCTACAAGCGGGACAGCTTCCAGCGGATGATTGCAGACGCCCAGCGGGGGATGTTTGACTTTATCATCACGAAGGAGATCTCTCGCTTCTCCCGCAATACGCTGGACAGCATCCAGTACACGCAGGAGCTGCTGGAGAACAATGTGGGCGTCTTGTTCCAAAATGACAACATCAATACACTGGACAGTGACAGTGAGTTCCGGCTGGTGGTCATGGCGGGTGTGGCACAGGATGAGGTACGCAAGCTCTCTGAACGGTTGAAATTTGGCTTTCGTCAATCTATCAAGAACGGTCGTGTACTGGGCAATAATCGCTTGTGGGGCTATGACAAGAAGGACTGTAAGCTGACCATTGTTCCGGAGCAGGCAGAGGCGGTAAAGCAGATATTTGAACTCTATGCCACCGGTCAATATGGCCTTCGCAGCTTGTCACAGGAGCTGACCCGCCGTGGTTACACCAGCTTGCAGGGCAATGTATTCAACACAAGCACCATCGGACACATTCTGCAAAATCCCAAATATAAGGGCTGGTATTGCGGCAACAAGACCCAATCGTTAGACTACCGCAAGAAAAAGACAGCGTTCCTCGACGAAAGTGAATGGGTATCCTATCCCGACCCGAATATTCCGGCTATCGTATCGGAAGAAATATGGGATAAGGCCAACGCCCTTTTTAAGAAGAGGAGCGCTCGTTCGAAAGCCTATGGCGTAGGGTATCAGAGCCGGTATCCCTACAGCGGCAAGATCATCTGTGGAAAGCATGGAACGTCCTTTCACCGGCAATCCTTCAAAACGCAAGAGGGAGAAACGGAGTTTTGGAAATGTAAGATGTACCGTGAACACGGAAAAGCGGGCTGCGACCTGCCTACCATTCGCACCACGGAACTGGATACTATTTTGGCAGAGCAGTTTCAGAAGCTGGTAAAGCACCAGAGACAGATTATCCGCATGGTGTTGGATTTCGTTACAAATACACAGAAGAAGGAAGACCACTCCAAGGAGATTGCCCGGTTGCAAGCGCAAATACAGCAGCTGGAGGACAAGAAAGAAAAGTTACTGGAGCTGAGTATGGCCGACGCCATTACCATGCAGGAGTTCAAAAAGCGGAATAGCCGCTTCAATGAACAGATCACCTCGCTGCAAACACAAACGATTTCCTTGCAGCAACAGGAGCAGCAAAAGCAAATCGCGGCCACGGACACGGCTGCGCTGGAAAAGGCATTATGGGCAGATCTGAACTGCAAGGAGCCGATCCAATCAGAAGTGGTTGCCACGATCCTCGACCACGCTGTGGTATGTGAGGACAGTGATGACAAACATATCCATTTAGAACTCTATTTGCGGCTGGGGCAAACGGCTTCAGCCTATTATGAACGAGGTAAATTAGCCTTCAAGAATGCATCTTCAAGAAGTATTACACGCAGTCCACCGACCAGGAGGACCTGATCTCCATCGGAACGATCGGGCTTATCAAGGCGGTCAATACCTTCCGCCCTGACAAGGGAATCAAGCTGGCCACCTACGCCGCTCGTTGTATAGAAAATGAGATACTAATGTACTTCCGGGGACAGAAAAAATTGCAGGGTGAGGTGTCGCTGAACGAGGCGCTGGACACGGGACCGGAGGGTGACGCGTTGTATCTGGGCGATGTGGTGGGAGAAGAGGACACCATGCTGGAGGAGCTGCAAAGCAAGGAGGACCGACGTCTGCTGCATCAGCTGCTGGCCCGTGAGCTGACTCCTCGCGAGGCAGATGTCCTGCGGCGGCGCTACGGCCTGGACGGCCATTTGCCGCAGACACAGCGGCAGGTGGCGGCCCATTACGGTATCAGCCGCAGCTATGTGTCCCGTATTGAAAAAAAGGCGCTGCACAAGCTGGAGGAGGCCCTGCGGGACCGGAGATAAAAGGCATCTTAACAACGCCTTAACGGCTGTGGCGGAAGGCTGTGCAGGTTGCATGAGGAAACATTCGCGCGGCGATAGAAATTCTCGCAACTGCATATTGTTTTCCGTAATGAATTTGTTATAATGGTAACAAAAGACTGGGGGTTTCGGAGGAAAAGTGTACCTATGAGAAACTTTAAATGCTCCATTGCGGATATGCGTAAGCAGGTGTTTGCCGAGGTGGCGCGGCTGGCCTATGAGGGCGGAGACTACCGCCGCATGGAAAAGCTGCCCTACAAGATCGTTCCCGGTGAGGTGGGCAACCAACGGGAATCCATCTTTCTGGAACGGGCTATCGTAGGCGAGCGGATACGGCTGGCTATGGGCCTGCCCCTGCGGCCGGTGGCGGAGCACAGCCTGCTCAGCGACGGGGTGGAGGAGAGTGCCATCGCGGAGAAGTACTACGATCCTCCGCTGGTGAACATCATAAAGTACGCCTGTAACGGCTGCACGCCCACCCACTATGAGGTCACGAACGCCTGCCAGGGCTGTCTGGCCCGCCATTGCCAGAATGCCTGCCATAAGGGGGCCGTTGCTATCGAACGCGGACAGGCGCATATCGACCAGGATAAGTGCATCAAGTGCGGCAAATGCCGGGATGCCTGCTCTTACCACGCCATCATCAAGTTTACCCGGCCTTGCCAGGAGGCCTGCGGCATGAATGCCATTGGCCAGGATGAGTACGGCCACGCCAAGATCGACTATGACAAGTGCGTCAACTGCGGTATGTGCCTGGTGAATTGCCCCTTCGGAGCGATCGTGGATAAGGGACAGCTGTTCCAGCTGATCCACGCCATCCGTCGGGGCGACGAGGTGGTGGCGGTGATCGCGCCGGCCTTCTGGGGCCAGTTCGGAGACAATGTAACGCCGGGACAGATCAAGGCCGCCATGCAGCAGTTGGGTTTCGCCGCGCTGGAGGAGGTGGCCGTGGGCGCCGATCTGTGCGCGGTGGAGGAGGCCGAGGAGTTTTTGCGTATGGTGCCGGAGAAGCAGCCATTTATGGCGACCTCCTGCTGTCCGGCCTGGTCCGTGATGGCCAAAAAGGAGTTCCCCGGCTTTGCGCCGTATATCTCCATGACCATGACGCCTATGGTGCTGACGGCGCGGCTGCAGAAGCGCCGGCGTCCCGGGTGCCGTATTGTCTTTATCGGTCCCTGCGCCGCCAAAAAGCTGGAGGCCAGCCGCCGCAGTGTCCGCAGTGATGTGGATTTTGTCATCACCTTCGAGGAGCTGAGGGGAATGTTTGAGGCCAAGGGAATCGATTTCAGCCAGATCCCCGATCTGCCCTCCCACTACGAGGCCAGTGCCCCCGGCGTAGGCTTTGCCGCCGGCGGCGGCGTGGCCAAGGCGGTGGAGGAGGTGATCCACCGCCTGCACCCGGAGGTGGCGGTCAAGACCGCCGCCGCGGAGGGGCTGAACGAGTGCCGGAAGATGCTGCGTATCGCCCGGACGGGCAAGTATGACGGCTATCTGCTGGAGGGCATGGCCTGCCCCGGCGGGTGTATTGCCGGTGCCGGCACCGTGCAGCCGCCGGAAAAGTCCCGTCGTGCACTGGAGAAGTATAAGGCGGCGGTATCTATCAGTAACCCGATGGACTCCCAGTATCTGGAGGGGACCCGTCTTCTGTACGAAAACGAAGCGGACTGGGACCGCGTGGGCCGGCATTGACGGATTTGGTGTACAGAAAGAACGAAAGCGCTCCAGATGGGGCGCTTTCGCCTGTTGTGACGAAGATGGCGGCGGCAGCAGACGTGTTCTGCCGCGCTTCGACCGTGTGCGGTGTTATAATGGCAGACAGCAGAGTGCCCGCCGCCAGCCGGGCGGCGGAGGAATGGGGGTATAACAACGGAAATGAGACTGCATGAGCGTGAACACAGGCGCTATATCCTGCGCCGCATGGTGTATGAGTTGTTCGGCGTTGGCGGTGAGGACGGTGGACGTCCCATATCTGCGGCGGCCGCAGCGAAGCCAGTATCCGAGGAAGATGCGAGATCCGGTGCGGAGACAACGGTGGGCGGCACGGGCAGCCGCTGAGTACATAGGAAAACGAGCGCCGTCAGACAGGACGGCGCTCGCTGCTTATGTCTCCGGCTCTATGTAGTCCGACTGCTCCAGTGTTTCATCCGGTGTCGTATCCTCTGCCGGAGAGGGATCGGGGAGCTGCGGCGCGTTGGGGGCGCGATCTCCCAGGGCAATGGCATAATAGTCATAGGTCACCAGCAGCTCCGCGTAGTAGTATTGCAGGGATACACGGTCGTTGATGGCGTTGACGTAGCCCTCCGGCACCGTGACGCCGGGGTTGGCGGTGAAGGTGCGGGTAGAGGACTCATACACGCCGGCGGCGGTGGCCCAGCTGTTGCCGGCAGCGGTGGGCAAGATCACCAGCGGGATGCTGCCGTAGGCATCGGCGGGGTCGTAGTCCTGATCCAGCACGTCCCGGCCGGACAGCAGACGGGAGTCATATTCCAGTCCGAACAGATTGCTCAGCGTGGGCACGATGTCCACGGCACTGCACGGTTCGGATACGGTAACAGCTTCCTCCATGCCGCCGCACCAGAGGATCAGCGCATTGCGGTAGCGGGAGGTGTCACGCTCTGAGTCTGTAAAGCCCCGCAGCTCGTTATAATAGTCCGTGTCTGTCTCTGACAGCAGGTAGGGGTAGTGGTCGGCGGCCAGGCAGATGACGGTGTTGTCGGCAATACCGGCCTGCTCCAGTGCGTTTACCAGGTAGGCCAGCGCGTTCTCCAGCTCCAGGTTGGCGGCCACATAGGCCTGGACCTGGGGGGAGGCGTTGGGATAGGCGGCCTGAGCTTTGGCACGGTTTTTGGCGGCCATGGCGTGGCCCCATCCGTAGCCGCCGTGGCCGCTGACGGTCATGTAGTAGGTATGGAAGGGTGTGCCGTTCTGTACATAGGTGTCAATATACTGCGTGATGGTGTTCTGGATCATCTCCAGATCGGAGTAGGGCCAGCTGCCGTCCTCGGTCAGCTGCAGACCGTTGCCCTGACCCTGATAGTCGTAACCAAGGTTGGGATGGGTCTTGTCCCGGCGGTAGTAGTTGTAGATATTGTTGTGGTAGGCGGCGGTGGTGTAGCCCAGAGCCCGGAACTGATTGCCCAGGGCAAAGGGCATACTGTTGTTGGCTGTGGCGTAGAAGCTGACATTGCCGTTGACCCACGTGGGGAGCAGACCGGTCATCACCGCGTACTCGCCGCCGGTGGTAGATTGGCCCCAGCCGGGCTGATAGAAATTGTCGAACACGAAGCCCTCGTGGGTCAGACGGTAGAGGGTAGGCGTCAGTTCCTCGCTGATGAACCAGGGGGAGAAGGACTCGGCGGTGAAAAGAATGAGGTTCTTGCCCTGGAAGATACCGGTATACGCGTTCTGCTTGGAGGGCGTCAGCGAGCCGAAGTAGTCGGACATACGGGCCACGGTGCTGCTGGAGGCGTTCTCTGCCAGGGCGGCAAAATCGATGTTCATGGTATTTTCGCCGTAGACCACCGGCGTTGTGACAGCAGGGGTGTTATCCGGTACATCTGCGTTCGTGCCAGTGTCCGGCAGCCGGGGACTGGGGTGCCCGAAAATGGCGTAGGTGACCTCCAGACGGACACTGGCGTTGAGCCCGAAGTGGGTCACGCCGGTGTCGGTGGTGAAGTTGTAGGTATAGGCATCGTGATAGGTGCCCCAGCGGGCCAGACCGCTGCCGATACCGCCGAACAGCAAACACATGACCAGCAGGAACAGCAGGGACCAGCGGCCCATGCGCTGCTCGGTGACGATGCGCCGGCGCAGCAGAATGCACAGTGCCAGCGGAACAAAGGCCAGCAGGATAAAGGGCAGGCGGGGCAGCACGACATCCGGCAGGACCGTGTCGCCGAAACCGCCCACTACATCGCTGGCCATGTTGCCGATGAAGGACAGAGCGAAGTAGGACTTGAAGTAACTGCGGCAGCAGTACTCCACGCACACCAGCACCGTCCACAGGGCGGTGGCGGCGATAGAGACGATGGTAGCCGCCTGGCGGTGACGGAACAGATTGATGAGCAGACTCCAGAACAGCCCTGCGCCCAGTGCGAACAGCACCACCAGCACAAGCGTCCCGGTAAAGAAGGTGCTCTGCCTGTCAAAGGCCCGCAGAAGTAGCTCGTGGTACAGCAGCGCCGCCGGGAAGAACACCCAGTTCAGTGGGCCCCGAGGCAGAGAACTGGTATCCAGCCGGGAGGTGGCGGTATGTTTTTTTCTATCTCTCTCGTTCATACAACGTATACGTCCTTTAATGGCACCCGAGGGGCATCGTAGTAAGTGTTATGGTAACACAAGACGCCGCAGATTGCAACCGGCCCGGAACGCATTTCAGGTCCGAAGAAGCGCGTTTGCGGCAAAAAGCCCTCCGAAAAGGCCATCTGGCCTAAGGAGGGCTTTTTCATTCATCGGTTCTGCAAATAGTGCTGTAAGGCATTGCTCTTGTCCAGCCGCCACAACAGCAGGCCGCCCAGGCCATAGCAGGCCACGGCCTCGCCCAGGCCCACCGTCAGGGCATTGAAGGCGTAGGTAGGCCAGAAAGCGGCGGAGGTACCTGCCTGCTCATAGGCCAGGACAAGGCCGATAAGCACGGTGTTGGCGATCACCGGCGGCAGAGGGGCCAGCCACTTCTTTTGGCACCGGGCGGTCAGCAGGGCGGCCAGCAGGGTGGCGGCGGAGCCGACCACGATGTCCAGCACGCCGTAGGGACTGAGCAGATTGGCGATCAGGCAGCCCACGCCCAAACCCCAGGCCGTCTCCGGCAGGAAGAAGGGCAGGACGCACAGCGCCTCGGAAAAACGGCACTGGATAGGACCGTAGGTGATGCCGAAAATAGAGCCGAAATAGCTGAGAACGGCGTAGGCGGCGGCGGTCAGCGCCGCGAGGGTCAGTTGCTTGGTGTGTAGCTTCACGGGGTCGTTTCCTCCTGTTCCAACACATACCAGTCGCCCTCCAGCGCGAAACCGGAGGCCACCATGGCATTTTTCAGCAGGTCCGTATTGCCGGAGGGATGGGTGTCCGCATCGGCAATGGCTACCTGCACCGCATCATCCGCACGGGCCAGGACCTCCAGCGTACAGCCCTGCTGCTCCAGGAGCGCGGCCGCATGGTCCAGAGCGCTGTCCATCGGGTCAAAGGGTTGGTCGTGTGCGGAGTTGTTCTTTTGTGCCTGCTCGGTGTCTCCGCCGGTGCCGTCAGACGGCGCGGTGCCATCTGGCACATCGCTGCGGTTTCCACCGTAGTAGCTGCTGACCATGTCGTTGTCGGCATTCGTATCGGCGGTGGCGGCGTCATCTGCAGCGTGATCGGTCCGGCCGGCGCGGCCTTGCAGCGCCAGGGGAAATGCCGCGCCCACGATGACCAGACATGCGGCGGCGGTCAGCAACCATTTCTTATAATTGCGTTTGGGATTGGAGGCGGCGCTGCCGCCCTGGGGCGTTCTCTCCACCTGTGCCATAATGCGGTCCGTCAGGTCGGAGGGCGGCAGGGCGTCGCTCGCCAGCGCTTCGCGAAGCAGTTTATCCATCGGGTCAAAGGGCTGCTGTGTCACGGCTGCTCCCTCCTTTCACTGATCTCTGTCTGTAAGACGGCCCCACCGTAAAAAAGGTTCCCGCTGCCGTCCAGCAATTCCCGCAGCCGCATCTTGGCCCGGCTGATGCGGGACTTCACGGTGCCCTCACTGATCTCCAGCGCCGCGGCGATCTCGGCATAGTCCAGCTCCTGCATATACCGCAGCAGCAGGACCTGCCGGTGCTCCTCTGACAGCCGGGACAGCGCACGGCGGACGGCCTGCTGTGCTTCCGCCTGCTCTGCCTGGTCCTGCGGGCCGGGGCCGTCATCCGGCAGCTCCAGCTCGGTGACATCATCCATGCCCCGATGGCGCTTCTCCCGGCGGAGCCAGTCGATGGCGGCGTTGGTGGTTAGGCGGTAGAGCCATGTGGAGAAGCGGCAGGTACCGCGGAACTCCGGAAGTGCCCGCCATGCGGCGAGAAACGCCTCCTGGGTCACGTCGTCTGCCGCCGCTTCGCCGCACATCCGCAGGGCCAGACGGTATACCTGTGTCTGATAGGCTTCCACCAGCAGGCGGAAAGCTTCGCTATCGCCCTGCTGGGCGCGGCGCAGGATGTCCTGTTCATTGTTCATCGCAGATCCCTCCTGACACCCGCCGCCACCCGGTACAGTTCCTCCAGTGTGGTCAGGCGGACGATTTGTTCTTTGTAGTAGTTGGCGTGGCTCACGCCCTTGAGATACCAGCACAGCTGCTTGCGGGCCTCCAGCAGGGCGATGTGCTCGCCCTTGTCCGCAACGGCCAGTTCGATCTGGCGCACGGCGGTGTCCCAGCGCTCCGCCAGCGGCGGCAGGGGAGGAATGGGACGGCCCTCCAGCGCTGCCTGAGCCTGTTGAAACAGCCACGGGTTGCCGAAGCAGCCCCGGCCGATCATGGCCATGTCCGCACCGGTGAACTGTAAAATGCGGACGGCGTCCTCTGCCGAAAAGATGTCGCCGTTGGCGATGACCGGCACGGATACCGCTTCCTTCACCTGGCGGATGGTGGTCCAGTCGGCCTGACCGCTGTACATCTGAGCGCGGGTGCGGCCGTGGACGGCAATGGCGCTGACGCCTGCCTGCTCCAGCATTTTGGACAACTCAACGGCGTTGATGCTGCCCTTGTCCCAGCCCCGGCGCATTTTCACCGTCACGGGTACGGGGCTGGCCTTGACCACCGCCTCGGCCAGTCGGGCAGCCTTCTCCGGGTCCTTCATCAGGGCGGAGCCGTCGCCGTTGGCCACTACCTTGCCCACCGGGCAGCCCATGTTGATGTCGATAATATCTGCGCCGGACACCTCGGCGGCGATGACGGCGGCTTCAGCCATGCAGGGGATATCGCTGCCGAAGATCTGGGCAGCGGCGGGCTTTTCGTTGGGGGCCAGCTTCAAAAGGCCCCGGCTTTTCTTGTCCTGATAGCACAGAGCCTTGGCGCTGACCAGCTCTGTGCAGCTCATGCCGGCGCCCAGCTCACGGCAGATCTGGCGAAAGGCCAGATCCGTAACACCGGCCATGGGTGCCAGGTACAGTTTGGAGTGTATTTCTACGTTTCCGATATACATGAAGGGCTCCTTTGTGCGTACTGCGTTTCTGCCGGATATTGTACCACAGAAATTTCCTATTGACAATCGGAATTAACTGTATATACTGTTCATATACAGTTTGCACAAGGAGGCCTCTTATGCAGCTATACATCGACAACCGCAGCGGCGCGCCCATTTACGACCAGATATACAGTCAGATCAAGGACGCCATATTGTCCGGACAGGTGACCGAGGGCGAGGCGCTGCCCAGCATACGGGCGCTGGCCAAGGATCTGCGTATCAGCGTCATTACCACCAAGCGGACCTATGACGAGCTGGAAAACGAGGGATTCATCTACACCTTGCCCGGCAAGGGCTGCTTCGTGGCAGAGCGCAGCACGGAGCTGCTGCGGGAGGAAAATTTGAAGAAGATAGAGGGACATATGCAAGAGGTCCGCCGTCTGGCGTCCGCCTGCCGACTGACAGAGAATGAATTGGACGAGATGTGGCGCTTGCAGAAGGAGGAAGCAGAATGAATGCATTGGAGATACGCGGCCTGACGAAGCGGCGGGGTGATTTTGCCTTACAGGGGCTTGACCTGACGCTGCCCGCGGGGTGCATCATGGGGCTGATCGGCGAGAACGGCGCGGGCAAATCCACCACCATACGGCTGATCCTGAACGCTCTCAGCCGGGACGGGGGCACCGTCGCCGTTTACGGCAAGGACAACCGGGCGCTGACCCCGTTGGAGCGAGAGGACATCGGCGCGGTGCTGGACGAGGTAGGGCTGCCGGAGTACATGACCGCCCAGCAGATCGGCCGTATGATGGCGGGCATTTTTACGCACTGGCAGCCGGAGGCGTACAGAGACTATCTGCGGCGGCTGGCACTGCCGGAGGATAAGCCCTTCAGGGATTTCTCCCGCGGTATGAAGATGAAGCAGGGGTTGGCTGTGGCGCTGAGCCATCAGCCGAAGCTTCTGCTGCTGGACGAGGCCACCAGCGGCCTTGACCCTGTGGTGCGGGACGAGATACTGACCATCTTCGCGGACTTCACCCGGGACGAGGAGCACGCCGTGCTGATCTCCAGCCACATCGTCAGCGATCTGGAGAAGATCTGCGACTACATCGCGTTTCTGCACAAAGGGCGGCTGCTGCTGTGCGAAGAGAAGGATCGGCTGACGGAGGCGTACGGCATCCTGCGGGGCGGTGCAGAGGACATTGACCCGGCGGCGGTGTGCGGGCGGCACACCACGCCCTACGGCACGGAGTATCTGGTGCGGCGGGACGCGGTACCCGTCGGCATGGCGCTGGGACAGGTGAATATTGAGGATCTGTTCGTGTTCATGGCAAAGGAGGTGTGAGATGAAGGGATTGTTTTATAAGGAGGGCCGCTGCCTATGGCAGTACGGCAAGTCATATATCCTGCTGGTGGTCATATTTTTCGGCCTCACCTTTCTGAACAAGGGCGGTGGAGGTGCGAACCCGCTATGGCTGCTGTATCCGGTGTTTTTTGTGGGATCTCTGCCGGCATCACTGTTGAGTGCCGACGAGAGGGACGGCTGGCTGGCCTATTGTGATACGCTGCCGATAGGTCGGCGGCAGCTTGTAGCGGCGAAGTATGTTACCAGCGCTGTGCTGACGGCGCTCATCATCACGTTGGTGCTGCTTATCAGCGCGCTTACCGGGCAGCCTACTGTGGCCGGCGGCACAGCCGTGCCGCTGTCGATACTGATTCCGCTGCTGCTGGCGGTGGGGCTGGGCGTTCCGGCACTGATGTTTCCGGTTATGTTCAAATTCGGCGCCACAAAAGGGCGCGCGGTGTATATCGCTGTGGTGATGATCGCGTCGGCGACCTGCGGGGTGCTGATGGCATCCGAATCGGTAATAGGGGTGCTGACCGTACTTCCGATTTTGCCGGTCATCATCATTACACTGGCGATATTCGTCGGCAGCTGGGCGCTGTCCGTGAAGTGGTTCAAGGCCCGGGAGCTGTAAGTAGAGCAGAGGGCGGCGATTACCCGCCGCCCTCTGAAAAAATTGCAGGAAAAACAGGAAATGGGTGTTGACATTCTGCGCGGTACTTGCTATAATAAGCAAGCTTGAGTTCCAAGACGAAAGCGCACATGGCCAAGTAGTTCAGTTGGTTAGAACGCCAGCCTGTCACGCTGGAGGTCGAGGGTTCGAGCCCCTTCTTGGTCGCCATATATGCTGCTGTAGCTCAGTAGGTAGAGCGCATCCTTGGTAAGGATGAGGTCGGCGGTTCGAATCCGCCCAGCAGCTCCAAAAAGTCCTGTTTTCTCTCAAAAACAGGACTTTTTCTTTACTTTTTGCCAATTTAATCTGTGGGTCACGGTGTGGGACAGTTTTGACCCACACCGTGACCCACACGCGGAAATGCACGGAAAGGGTGAAAAAGGAGCGGAAAGGAAGTTCGGCAATCTATCAGATGGCTTTTGCTACTTTTAATGCACAATATGCGTATTCATTCATCTTTTAATCGCCTAAGTGGAACCTCAAACTGTTCTACCATTTGGTACATAGGTTCTTTCCCCTCAAGGAAGTCTTGATAGTCTGGATACTCTTCGTAAAGCTTCAGCTTTTGAAGGACTTCCCGCGCCGTTTTAGCGCCTACACTCCGACTCCAGCCAGCAAAACCTATTGAATAGTTAATTGTTTCGGGCTTAAATGGCCACGGCCTTTTTACTTCTCGCCGCAAATGAATTTTCCCATTCTCCAATTTTGTTGTAATGTTTGCCACCTCCAGTGCGGCTATAAATTCTTTCATTGTTGGCGAAACATGATTGTCCCATGTCTGTCCAGCCGCCCTCTGTTTTGACGGTTACGGACAAATCACTCAATTAAAAAATATTGCACTGCTATTATGCACCACTGTAACGAGAACGCATTGTATACTCCGTTCCGTTTCGTGTTAGTAGGAAACCAATGGGACTGCCTTGATAAAGGCTGTCAATCCACCGCTGATCGGCACTCCCGATGGGGCTGATGACCCCTTCATATTGAAAGGAAACATCTATTTCCACAATCCAAGTATCTTTGCTGATTTCAGATGGTCTAAGTACGTATATGTCCGCGCTTTCTCTGTCCATATCAGTCGTTGGCAGTAGGCGCACTTTGAGATCCCTGTACTCCGTAATCGTAAATGTTCGAGCATCGGAAGGAGTCATCAAGTCGTCGAGGAACGATTTTGCTAATTCGACAGCAGCTTCCTCGGGATAGGTAGTGCTTTCTTCAGAATCTAAGGCTCCCTCTCCGCTTACATAAACGTACAGTTTTGTATTCTCGATGGGAATGGAATACGGCGTTTTAGGTTGAGGATCACTGACGGGTACTTGAGGCAGCGGGACATCGGCAGGCATCTGAATTCTGCGCAACACAAGCAATGCAACTAGCGCACACAGCACTGCAGCAACCATCCAGTGGATATGCTTTCTACGCAAATATTGAGCGAATTTACCATCGTTTGCCATTTGCTAACCTCCTTACCTGTTTTTTCCTACCTTCAGAAACGTGATGACCTAGCGATCTCTTATTTAGTCGATTCCCCTCACATTCATAAAGTGGTAGTTTTAAGCCCACCGCAAAGGACGGCCTTGCGGTGTAAAGAATACTGTGGATTGGATTTCTTTTCTGCACCTCATTATAATAATGCAAACCGCGCGGAAGTAAAAGGGGGTAAATACAAACAAGCCATTTATTTTCCGCCAAGGCTTTCACTACTTGTTTTGTAAACACACGAACACAAGCAATTAGGCTGAATATTTCATATGTCACCTCCCTACTGATATGCCAACGTGGATGCTCTATTAGTATAGTTGATTTAACATGGCCGATTATTACAACATTTCCCAATTAATTGAAATTTGTCCTGGTTCTCCTGCCCAGATGTCTCTATCAGAGTCAGGCTCTCCTTGGGCGAATATCCCTACAGCACCGAGTGCAGGGTGTGTCCATCTGACACGGAAGAAGATTTGGTTGCTGTTGTCCCGAGTGTGCTACCTGCAACACAGATATTTTTATTGTAACATGGACTGCCGCGCTTTGCAACGAGGGGGTTTGTTAAGTGCCAAGTCAGATTCTTGGCATACCCCGTGTGCTGGTGACCTCGCGGACGCTGCCGCCGCGCAGCTTGTTGTACTCCTCGCGAGTCATGTCCACGTCTGCCGCCAGCAGATGGTTGGTGATATTGTGTTCCACGGTCAGGTTGAACAGCAGCTTGGACATGCGGTTTGCGAAGACGCCCAGCGTACCCTCCAGCACGTCAGACACTGCGTGGGGCAGGAACGCTCCGGCGTTCTGCACCTTCAGGTAGCCGTCATAGAACCGAACAGCCTTCTCTACGAACTTACTTTGGCTGCCGCAGTTAGCCAGCGGTGCGTTTATTTCTATCATTTTTTTCGCTTCCGGCGTAAGCTAAAAAGCGTACTTTTCCTCCTTGAATTTTTGCCGCGACCCCGCAGTTTTTCCCGTAACTGCCGTCACTCCTGCCACACGGAAGGCAAAGGATACTCAGTACGGAGCTATCCTGCGCCATATCTCAAGCATCCCTTGCAATCCTGCGCTGGCGGCTTTTTTGTTCTTGCGTGGGTATAGATATCCAGCGTGATAGAGGGCTGGGCATTATGAGCAGGCGTGTGCCCTGCCGGCGGAACAGAAAAATGGCTGCAGCTAATACCTGTTCGCTGTAGGTCTAGGCGATATATTGGAACGCTTGTTGTTGCTCCTGCAGACGCAGATCCGCTTGATATTGACAATGTAGAGGCAGAGGGTCTTGACATCTGAAAATTATCCGGTAGAATGAAATATGCAGAGGACATATCAGAGGAGATCATCAGCATGAAAGAAAAACTGTCAGAGAAGATTTTTGCGCAGCTGCGCGGCGATATTATCGCGGGGAAGTACACCGCGCGGGATTTTATTAGCGAAAGCGAGATTGCTGAGCGATATGGCGTGAGCAAGGCACCTGTGAAGGATGCCCTGCACCTGCTGGCGGATCAGGGGTATTTGGTTAGCTATCCTCGTAAGGGCTATATGGTGAATACCTTCACCAACGAGGAAGTTAATCAAATCCAGCAGATCCGCCGCTGCTTAGAGACACTTTGTGTCCAGCTAGCCATTGAAAATGCCACGGACGAGGAAATTGGACGGCTGCGAGATACTACCATCGGAGCGGATATGAGCGAAAGCCCAGAACAAACTGTCAATTATCGTTTTCATATGGGATTGGCTGGCATATCGGGCAACCCCGTGCTGGTAAAAACATTGGAGAAACTGGTGAACATTGCTTCCATGACCCAAATCAGGCGCAGACCAGACTACAGTAATTTCCACCACATCATTGATGCACTGCTGGCACGGGATCAAGAGCAGGCGAAATATTGGATTATAACGGATATCGCAGATGTATGAAGGGTAAGCAAAACCGCGGTCGAGTTGTTCGACCGCGGTTTTACATGTTCGCGGAAAAATGTGATTGACATCTGGTCATATCAGTGGTATTATTCATGTAGGATGCTGATATTATCAGTGAAATCATCAAAAAGGAGCGAGATACTTATGGAGAAGAAGAAAATTGGTCTACTGGGTGCCATTCTAATGGGCATCGGTTGCATTGTTGGCTCTGGCATCTTTGGTACCTTACCCACGGTGGCAAATGAATATGGTGCCGGCGTAGTGTGGGCACTGATCGGTGCGGCAGCGGTGGTTGTCCTGCGCGCACTGGCATCGACATATTCCTCTGCTGCACTTCCTGCCAGCGGGTCGCAGTTCCTGTGGGCCGCCAAACTGATGCATCCCATCGCAGGCGCGTTTGTTTCATTTTCCACACTGCTGATGCCTACTATGGTATCGCTGTTTGGCGTGCTGTTCGGTATGTATCTCCAGCCCCTGTTTCCCAATACGGAGATCAATGGCACTGTAGCCGCCGTGGCACTGCTGGTGGTATTTGCGGTAGTGGCTTGGTTCGGCAATAAGACGACGATCAATACGGGAAATGTGATGGTCGTGCTGCTGCTCATCGCCATTGCCCTGTATATTTTCCTCGGCTTGCCTCATATCGACACGGCCAATGTGACCTTTGGCCAGATTGTACGCCCGGGTGTATCCATCAGTACGCTGGCAGCTGCCGTGGGTGTGCTGACATCCTCTTTGTCCGGTGCCAGTTCGGTGGCACAGGTGGCCGATGATGTAAAGAATCCAGGTAAAACGGTGCCGCTGGCTTTGGTGCTGTGTCCGGCTATTGTAGCGGTGATTTATATCCTGATGGCTGTTGTTACCATCGGCGTGATCCCGGCAGCAGAGGTCACTTCGCTGTCCGATGTGGCGGCGCAGTTTATGTCTCCGGCACTGCTGACCTTCTTCATCGTAGGCGGTCCCATCTGCGGTATTATCACATCTCTAATTCCCGTGGCGCTGGCCTGTGTGGCTCTGGTAGAGACTTCCGCTAAAAACAAGGTGTTTCCCGAGGTGTTGGCAAAGCAAAACAAGTACGGCGTGGCTTACTGGAGCCTTTTCATCGTCATGGGCATCGCCATCGCCATCTGTGCTACCGGTGCGACCTTCGGTGTGGTCATGACCATCTTCTCCTTCTGCAATACTCTGGCGGAGTTGCCCAATACGCTGAGTCCCATGTTCGCCTATAAGAAGTATCCCAAGTGCTGCGACAACTCCTCCGTACATATGAACCGGAAGGTCGCCTATGTGTTGTCTGTCCTTACATTTATCGTGTGTGCCTATTTGTGCGTGCAGATGGCTGCTACTCTCAGCGGCGGCGCTGTGGCCGGTATCCTGGCCGTGTTCGTGGTGGGCTATGTGTACTTCTTCTTCCGCGTCAAGTACCTCAAGGGCAAGGGCGTGGATCTGATCGCCGAGATGAAGGCTCCCTACCAGCCGTGGGAGGACAAGGAAAAGTCCTACAACTGAGAGGGACGCCATGGTTGATTTTGTGAAGTCCATTCCGGAACTGCGTGCCCGCGTGCCGGTGACACAGCAGTGGGCGTATTTCGAGACGGCCAGCACCGGTCTGGTACCGGACTTTGTATATGATGGTGTGCGCCGCTATATGGATGCCCGGTATCACATAGGCGGCAACTCGGTGTGGGAGTTTCCCGGCACCTCTGTTGAAACGCTGGAGATGATGCAGCGATCAAAGGTCGCGTTGGGGCGGATGATCCACGGCGCACCGGATCGCATCACCTTTGGCCAGAGCTCCACGCAGCTGTTCACCATGGTGACGGAGGCCGTGGAGTACGGCCCCGAGGACAACGTGGTGGCGGTGGATCGCGGCTGGATTGGCAACCGCTTTGCCTGGCAGAAGAGGCAGGATGAGGGGCTGGAGGTGCGGTACGCCGTGCCGGAAAACGGTGCCGTCACGCCGGAGCAGCTGATGACCCTGTGCGACGAACACACCCGCGCCGTCACCGTGAATCTGGTGGAGAGCAAGACCGGCTACCGCATCGACATGGACCGTCTGAGCCAGATGTGCCGCAAAAGAGGCCTGCTGCTGTTCGTGGACGGCGTGCAGGCGCTGGGCGCACTGCAGGTAGATGTGGAGCGCTGGGGTGTGGATCTGCTGGTAGGCAATGACTACAAGTGGATGATGAACTTCTGCGGTACCGGCTACGCCTATATCAGTCGGCGGCTGCAGCCCCTGATCCGCCATTGGGGCGCGGGCTGGATGTCCGACGACGACCGGTTCAACACCGGCAAGGCCCGTCTGACCCTGCGGGAGGACGCGGGCCGGTTTGAAATCGGCTACCCCCATGCCGACGGCATCTATGGGTTGGGTTTGATGGCCGCGCAGTACGACATGCTGAGCGGGGTAGAGGTGGAGCGGTACGTCTGTGGTCTGGCGGACTATTTCACCGCCAGGCTGGCCCAGACCCCGTGGCTGCGTCTGGCCTACGACTTCCCTGCGGAGAACCGCTGCCAGATCGTGTATATCAAGGTTGCGGCGGGCTGTCCCGTCACCGATGAGATGCTGGAAAAGGCAGGCGTGTTCGCCCACTTCGAGTCCCCCGACGAGAACGGGGAGCGGGGTATGCGTCTGAGCTTCCACCTTTATAACAACACACAGGATATCGACCGCTTCTTCTCTGTGTTTGAAGCGGTGGGGAGGTAAAGACATGAGCGAGTTCAGTCCCTATCGCTGGGAGGCAGAAAAGATCGCACCCAGTGGCGTGCGCTATCGGGTGCGGCTGGCGGATCACGTTCTCGCTGGCCCCGATGGAAAGGCTGAAGCTACCATGTTCAGCTGGTCCTATCTCGGTCAGGGCGGCGGCTCGCGGCGGCCGGTGGTGTTTGCCTATAACGGCGGTCCCGGAGCCGCCAGCGCCTGGCTGCACATGGGCCTGCTGGGGCCCGTGCTGGCACAGTTGCCCGAGTATCCTGACGGGCTGAGCCATCCGGCGCGGTTCGAGCTGACGCCCAACCCTGACCTCCTGCTGGATCAATGTGACATCGTGCTCATCGATCCGGTGGGCACCGGCTGGGCCCGTCTGCTGGATGAGAGCACCGCGAAGCGCCATTACTCCACCACCGGTGACGCCCGCGATTTCTCCGACTTCATCTGTGCGTGGCTGACGGAGAACGGCCGCCAGCACGCACCGGTCTACTTGCTGGGCGAGAGCTATGGTACCATCCGCAACGTGGCGCTGGCTGATGTGCTGCCGGAGACGGTGGACTTACGGGGCATCATTCACGTGGGCACGTCCCTGAACGTGGGAGCGAGGACTACCCTGCTAGTAGAACCCAATGTCCGGCGGCTGGGCGCCAATGCCGCCGTGTGCTGGTATCACCACCATCAGGATGAGTGCAGCCGCGAGGACTTCGTGGCGCAGGCCATGGACTTTGCCTATGGCGACTACGCCCGCGCTCTGCTGTTGGGGAACCGATTGAACGAGGCAGAACGGGAGAGCGTGCTGGAGCGGCTTAGTCGGTTCACAGGCATGGATCATGATTTTCTGGACAAACACGATCTGCGTTTTGGAGAGGTGGACTTCCTGCTGGGCTGCTGCCCGGGGGCTGTGGTCAGTACATACGATGCGCGGCTGCTGTACCGTCCAAGACAGAACGAGCGATACAGCGAAAACAGTATGGAAAGCGCCGGTATCATCGAGCCGGATATGGCGCAGGACGCCTTCATGGCGGCGGTGGGGCCGGTCTATGACCGCGCGCTGGCCATGTACGCGGCGGACGAGCTGTGCCCGCCTCAGCGGGAGGCAGCGGAGGACATGCTGTCCATCGCCCGCCGGTGGGACTACCGCGGGTACGAAAAGGACACTTTGACCCTGCCGGTGGAGCTGATGCAGCGGCGGCCCGCCCTGCGGATGATGTTTGTCAACGGTTATTACGACCTGCAGTCCACCTTTGACTTTGTGACCTACTACCTGTCCCGCTTCGATCTGCCCAGCGATCGGATACGTCAGACGGTGTTGCCCTCCGGCCATGCCTCCTATGTGGGCACGGGCATGGTGGAAGCTTTGACGAAGGAGATTCGACAGTTTATCCGGGAGTAAGGAGGAATGTACCATGCTATTGAACCATTGTAGACTTTATGCACCGCTGTCCGGTGGATTTGCCGGCGAGGACTGCTGCGTGGAGTTGGACGGTGGAAAAATCACGGCAGTGGGTCCCGCCCGCCCCGATACGGCGGAGGCCTTCGACTGCGGCGGCCAGACGCTGCTGCCGGGTCTGATCGACCTGCATACCCACATTACCTTCCTGCGGAACGTAGGCGTGGCGCAGGCCCACGACCCCATGCAGCTGGTAGTGGAGGCGGCCGCACAGGCTGACCGCTACCTGCGTCATGGCTTTACCACCATCCGTGACTGCGGCAGTATCCGCCGCAGCGCCAACTATGTCAGGCAGCTCATTGACCGCGGGCTCATGGCAGGACCGGATATTCTGGCCTGCGGCCAGACGCTGATGCCCAGCGTCACCGCCAGCACCGGCGTGGGCGACATCACCCATTACTGCGACGGCGCGGAGGAGTATCGCAAGGCGGTACGGGAGGAAGTGGCTGCGCAGGCAGATTTTATCAAAATCTACGCATCCGGCTCTGCTTTTTCCCCTACCGGCGTGCCCAAGCACCCTATCATGACCATTGAAGAGATCCGGACAGCTGTGAATACAGCGCGTGCTAATGGCCTCTATGTGGCGGCGCACTGCCATGCTGATAGTGCCATCCGTGACTGCGTGCAGGCAGGTGTCCGCACCATTGAGCACGCCACCTATCTCAGCGAGGCCACCACGGATCTGCTGCTGGCATCGGAGGACTCCTATCTGGTGCCCACGCTGGCAGCCATGTATGTCAGTCAGACGGATCCTCAGGAGCGCTCCTTCTGGCTGTCTCGCCTCACCCCCATGCTGGAGGATTGCGCTAAGGCCATCGGCTATGCCTATCGCGCCGGGGCACTGATTGGTTTTGGCACAGATTCTGCACCTATGTCTCCCCAGTACGATACCGGCGTAGAGTTCCGCTTCCGCAGGGAGTACTGCGGCATGGAAAATATGGACATTCTGCTGCAGGCTACAAAAAACAGCGCCCAGATCGCAGGACTTTCCGATGTGGGCGAGATCAAACCGGGGATGAAGGCTGATCTGATTTTGGTGGATGGAGACCCTGTGGCGGAACTGTCTGCCATGTATGTCCCACCGGTACAGGTGTGGAAAAACGGCATCGCCCGCAAATAAAAATAGGAGGAACGAACCATGAAGATCGAAGCAAAACTGGAAGAACTGGGCCTGACGCTGCCCGCAGCGCCCACGCCCATGGCCAATTACGTCACCTGCCGTCAAGTGGGAAACCTGCTGTTTTTCTCCGGCGCTGGTCCCTTTGAGGAAGGCAAGCCCGTAGTGTTCGGCAAAGTTGGCGACGAACTGACCCAAGAACAGGGCTATGCCGCCGCACGGCTGACTGGCTTGAACCTGATTGCACAGCTGAAAAAGGAACTGGACGATCTGGATCGCATCAAGCAGTTTGTAAAGGTGCAGGCATTTGTGGCATCCGCACCGGACTTCATGGCTCAACCCGCTGTGATGAACGGTGTCTCCGACCTGTTTGTGGAGGTATTCGGCGAAAAAGGCAAGCACGCTCGTACTGCCGTGGCTGTTCCGCAACTGCCGTTTAACATTCCCATTGAGGCGGAGATGATCGTTGAGGTGGAAGAATGAAGACCAGTCGGCGGGTACCGCATTGTGGCGCAAAAGCCTTTTGATGAGTCTATTGTGGCAGCTACAGCAATCAGTTATTCTGTGACCCGCCCGGACGGTTATTTGGCTACTACTGCGAAGAACTTCGAAAGTCGTGCGTCGTATATGCTCCCTCTATGAGAGACAGCGAAAGAATAGACTGTCAATCGTGGAGGGAGCATATCAGCGCATGCGAATCGAGCCTGCTTCTTTGTTGGTGTACTCTATATCTCCAGCATTCCTTGCAGCTCCGCGCTGGCGGCTTTTTTGTTCTTATCGAAGGCGTGGGTAGTAGATATCCAGCGTGGCGGAGAGCTGGCTGTGGCCGAGGATACCAGCTACCGTTGCCATATCCGCACCGCCCGCGATCATCAGGCTGGCAGCGGTGTGGCGCAGGCTGTGGATATTGAGCTGCTCTCGGTCGATATCCCGCCATTGCAGGGCGCAGCACTCGCCGCGCCGCATCCCCGTGGCAATGATAAGCTTGAAGTATGTCTCATACTTGATGCTCTCATTTTCCAGTGCAGCGATGATTTTCTGCGCCGTTTCTTCGTCGGCAATCTTTTTCCCTGTTTTCTTACCTGCGTAGCGCGACATGGAAGTGGTGACAGAACACCTATTTCCATGGAATATGTTTTCTGTTGTGAGCTACGAGTATCATTTATGGCCGGTAGACTTGCGTTACCGAGACTCGCTCTCGAGGAGGAAATAGACGTACCAATCACTGGAAATGTGCTTTCAGGCAATGGCTTTCCTGTTATGTCACGTTTTGGTTAACACAAGTCACTTTCCAACGATCCTTCCAACAAACGCCCCAAATCTACGCAAAACTTCTCGATACATATTAAAACACATCAACACGAGAAGATCCCCCAATCCCTTGCAGTACAGGGGATTGGGGGATCTTACTTGGCATGAATGGGTACACCGTAAACGCATCCACGCCATTTTGCAGAACTAACGCAGCGAATGTGTGTCCTTACGCAAAGCTCTTCCTATGGAACTTGTACGAACGCCATCCAAGTGATATACTTTTTGAAACGCCCCGGAAAGGACTGAGTGTATGGACCACGCTGCCGACTTGTGGACCTTGGTCAGCAATTTAAAAAATGCCGCTTATGATGAACCGGTACATATTCTGCAAATGCTGGGCGATAAGCTTATCAATGATTGCCGCATCGAGGTCTTTGGCGTGACCATTGAGCCGCTATGGGTAGAGGCCTACTGCTATGACGAAACGCATTTCCCCGACTACAATACCCATCGCAGCCGCAAGCAAAAAAACCGGTTTGGACAGATGTATTTCCATGAGCGAGGCTACGGCGGTGTGGATATTTGCTTATCAAATTCGGAGGATTTCTGCCTGTCCTTTCTGCTGAAGGCTACTCTCGCCAACGGGCACTTTCTGACACAGACACAGCTTCCGCGCGTATTGTTGAGCACCGGCAAAACGAAAGCGGACTTCGAGCATCTGGAGGACATACTCCACCCTGCGAACGCCCGTCACACCATCTGCCACACGACCCGTGTGAACTTGACCAAACCCTGTTACAGCGACGCCCCGCTGACCTCATTTGCGCTGGACGCAATTCCCAAGTATGATTTCCGGTTTGCCCGGAAAAACCTTCGAGAGAATGTACGGGCGTACCTGCTGGCCTATATGGCCGCGCATCCGGACTGTACCGAACAAGAATGCAGGGCAGAGTGCCGCCGTGTGTTCGGATGGGTGCCCGACCTGGTGCGGACATGGGTGCACAACTGATGTGCAGCTTGTTATTGCTCCGGCTGCCGTAGGAACAGCACGCCCAGGGTGCCGGGGCCGCAGTGTGAGGACACAGTGCAGCCAGCCTGAGTGACGAATACCTCCTGGAAGGGTGCCAGTTCCCGTACCAGCTTCGTCAGTTCCTGTAGGGTGTTCTCCGCCACCTCGCCGGAGTGGGTGATGAAAGCGTGATCAGCCACAACTGTCTTATCCGCCAACCGTTCGGTGATATACTGGCGGTACACCTTTTCCATGGCGCCGCGGTACTTTTTGCAGACTGCCAGCTTGCCCTCCCGCATTTCAAGACAGGGCTTCAGCTTCAGCATATTGGCGCCCAGCGCCGTCACGCCGCTGCAGCGGCCGCCCTTCCACATAAACTCCAGTGTGTCCAGTACGAAGCTGGTGTCGCTGCAGGGTGCCAGGCGGCGCAGCTCCGCGGCGATGTCCGCCGCCGTCATACCGCTGTCCCGTAGCTTGGCCCCCTGTAGTGCCAGCAACCCGCCGCCGGTGGAGAGCTGGCGGCTGTCCACCACGTGGATCTGTCCCTGGTCCGTCAGCTCCTGTGCCGCCAGTACCGCGTTCTGGCAGGTGCAGGACAGCTCCGAGCTGATGTCGATGTGGACGATGTCATAGCCCTCCGCTAAAAGCGGGGAGAAAAATGCCTTGAACGCTTCTGGACTGATCGCTGTTGTTTTGGGCAGGGTGTCGTTCCGGCGGTAATCGGCGTACAGCTCCGCCGAGGTGTAGTTTCCGTCATCAGGGAAGACACGCCCGCCACTCTGGATAGTCAGGGGTATGGTGCGGATATGGAAGCGCTCCAGCAGCTGGGGCGTCAGGTCACAGGTGCTGTCGTAGGTGATGCAGACAGGTCTGGGCATGGGGTGTTCCTCCTATTTTTCCTATGGTAACGGCAGTATACCGAAGAAACCTCAACGTAAGCTCAAAAAATCTCGATTTTTGAGAGCAGGTGTGATAAAATCCAAAAAAACACAAGGGAGGGACAGCCATGTTCCGCATTTTGGTGGCCGAGGACGATGACAACGCCAGATTTCTGATGTGCGAGGTGCTGCGGCGTGCCGGGTATGAGCCGTGCCCTGCGCGGGACGGTGTGGAGGCGCTGGAGGTGATGGAACACTACCAGTGCGATCTGGCGGTGGTGGATATCACTATGCCGCGGATGGACGGCATCACCTTCACCCAGACGCTGCGGGAGGGGAACTGCGATCTGCCGGTGCTGATGGTGACGGCCCGCGTGACCCAGGAGGACAAGCGTCGGGGTTTCCGGGCGGGGACGGATGACTATATGGTCAAGCCAGTGGACGAGGAGGAGATGCTTTGGCGTATCGAGGCCCTGCTGCGGCGGTATTGCAGCCGGGCAGACCGACGCTTGACGGTGGGCACCACGGTACTGGACCGCGGCTCCCTGCAGGTCATCACTCCGCAGAGTACGTGGCAGCTGTCCGCTAAGGAGTTTTTGCTGCTGTATAAGCTGCTGTCTTACCCCCGGACGCTTTTCACAAAACGGCAGCTTATCGACGACATATGGGATCTGGACAGTGATGTGGACGAGCACACTGTGGAGGTTTACATCTCCCGACTGCGAGAGAAATTCCGGGACAACCCGGATTTCGAGCTGCGGACGATTCGGGGATTTGGCTATATGGGGATGCCCCGGGAGGACGGCAATGGCCAGAAATAAGGTGAAAAAAGAAAAGCCGCCTGTCCGGCTGCTGGGCACCATGTTCCTGCTGGTGCTGGGGCTGGTGGCGGTGTATGTGGGGATGGCGTTGGGGATATTTACACTGGTGCAGCGGCTGGTGCATCTGGAGGACGCCAGCTATACGCTGCTGTGGCCCATCCTCATCCTTTCGGTCAGCGCCATCCTGGGCGTACTGCTGGCCATATTCATTTTCCGTGGGTATCTGGCGCCGCTGTCACGGTTGATGCAGGCCACGCAGTCGGTGGCGGAGGGCGATTATACCGTGCGGGTGGATATGCGAGGCGCCCGGGGCGAGGTGGCGGAATATATCCACAGCTTTAATAAGATGGCGGAGGAACTGTCCAGCGTGGCGCTGCTGCGAATGGACTTTGTGAATACTTTTTCCCACGAGTTCAAAACGCCGCTTATCTCCATCCGGGGATTTGCCAAGCTGCTGCAAAACGACGACCTGACATCGGAGCAGCGGCGGACCTATACAGACACCGTGGTGCAGCAGTCCGAACGGCTGGCTGCCATGAGCACCCACGTTCTGGAGCTGGCCCGGTACGAAAACACCGAGATCGTGTCCGACAAGACGCTGTACAGCCTGGATGAACAGCTCCGCCGGTGTGTGCGCCAGCAGGAGAGGGAGTGGCTGAAAAAGAGCCTGACCGTGGAGGGAGACCTGGATCCGGTGGACTATTACGGCAATGAGGAGCTGGTGGAGCACATCTGGTCTAACCTGCTCTCCAACGCTATCCGGTTTACGCCCGCCGGCGGGCAGATCACCGTGGTGCTGCGGCGGGGTGAGGGAGAGGTCACCGTGTCTGTCTCCGATACGGGTATCGGTATGGACGAGGAGACACAGCGGCACATTTTCGACAGGTTCTACCGGGCTGCGCCATACCCGGATGACCGGGGCAACGGCCTGGGCCTCTCCATTGTCCGCCGGGTGGTAACGCTGTGCGGCGGGAGGGTGACGGTGTTCTCCCGCCCTGGAAATGGCTCCACATTTACCGTGACGCTGCCCGCAGAGGAATAACGGTGCGATCCGCCGGATAGTGATGTGTATAAAAAGGCACCTTTGGTTAAACAAGAACCCGCCACACAAAAGGGAACGACCGCCCATTCGGCGGTCGTTCCCTTTTATCGTGGGGAGGGACAGGCCCCCTGAAATGCCGGAAGCCCGGCCCGGCACAAGGCCGGACCGGGCCCCGGTGCTGGAGGGGACCAGCACCCTTCGCTGAGAGGTCCAGGGGGGGTAAACGCACAAAACGCGGGGAATGTCAGTACAGGGGAATTACGTTATCACTGTGTTATGCTGTGTCAGCCGTTACTTGGCAGCCTTCTTGGCTTCCTTGGCGGCCTTGTCAGCCAGGTAGTACATACCGGGAGTGTTGTAGTACTCCTTCTGCAGATCCTTCACCTGCTTGCACATCAGCAGCAGGCCGATCATGTTCAGGATGACGATAATAGCCATGAAGCCGTCGGTGATCATGTACATGGTGGTCACGTTGGAGAACGCGCAGGCGATGCCGATGAACAGGGGATACATAAACACCCAGATCTTGGAGAACTTACGGCCGAACAGGATCTCAGCCTGGATCTGGCCGAAGAAGCCGGCGGAAATGATCGTGGAGAACACGAACAGGAACACCGTAATGGCGACGAAGATAGCACCGAAGCTGCCGAACACGGACTGGAAAGCAGCCAGGGCCAGCTGGCCGGAGCTCAGACCCTCCTGGGTCCACACGCCGGAGGCCAGAACAGCCAGGGCGGTGATGGTGCAGATAACGATGGTATCCATGAAGACTTCGAAGATACCGAACTGGGCCTGACGGATGGGGTGATCCGTATCGGCGGTGCAGTGACCGGCGATGGTGGAGCCTACGCCCGCCTCATTGGAGTACACGCCGCGGGCAGCGCCCCAACGGATAGCAGCCATGATGGTGGCGCCGGCGAAGCCGCCCACAGCGGCGCGGCCGGTGAAGGCATCCTGGAAGATCATGCCAAAAACAGCGGGGATCTCGCCCACGTTGGCGAAGATGATGATCAGAGCGCCCAGCACGTACAGGCAGGCCATCACGGGAACCAGGATGTCGGTGACGCTGGACACGCGCTTGAAGCCGCCGGCCAGGATAACGCCCACCAGAACGGCGATGATGATGCCGGTGACGGTCTGGTTTGCGCCGAAGACGTTGAACTGCTCAGCAGCGGAAACGCCCTGAGAGGCCAGGGAGGGGACCAGCTCGATCATGAAGAAGAAGGCGTAGCCGACGCCGAACACGACGCCGATCTTCTTGCCCAGACCGCGCAGGTAGTAGGCGGGGCCACCGACCCACTCGCCCACGTCGTTCTTACGACGGTACTTGATGCCCATCGCGACCTCGCAGTACTTGGTGCACATGCCGAGGATAGCCAGGATCCAGATCCAGAACACAGCGCCGGGGCCGCCCAGGGCGATAGCCACGGGCACGCCGACGATGTTGGAAGCGCCGACGGCGCAGGCCAGGGCCGCGAATGCGGCGGAGATGGGACGGACCTTGCCCTCTTCCTTCTTGGCGAACATCTTGCCGAAGGTCTGGCTCATGGCGTAGCCGAAGTGGCGGATCTGGGGGAAGCCCAGATAGATGGTCAGGAACAGACCGCCACCGCCGATGAGGATCAGAATGGGAATGCCCCAGAACCAGTTACCAAAATCTTGAATAGCTTGCAGTATAACCATACTTTTCTCCTTTCACGCGAAACAATAGGTGATTTTCTCTGTGATTGCGCTTGTGCGTTTTGCGTTTTGTGCTTGGTGCGTTTTGTGCGTTTTGACAGGGTCTCTCAGCGTAGGGAGGGATAGCTCAACTCAGCAGACGCTTCACCGCTTCATAGGTGATGTTGGGAACATTTTGGAACGTCTGCCGCATATCCACGCGCTCGGTGAGCATATGTCCGTCGCGGCCGAAGGTACCGATATTGACAACGGGGACGTCGATCTGACGGATCTTATCCACCGGGTGCGTGTATTTCACGCCGTACTGGGGCATGTTCGTCTCCAGCGCCTGGATAGCCAGGGTGTCGTCGCACACGGCCATAAAGCTGGAGTCGGAGATGTAGGGGTAGAACATACGGGTCTTGATCTGGCGCTGGGCCTCGGGCCGCACCACCTCGATGGCGCTCTCCACCGCGTCCAGCAGAGCCTTTTCCTTGGCCGTGCGGCCGGTCATCTCGATACGGGCACTGAAGATGGAGCCGAAGAACACCACCACGGCGGGGGACTTGTCCTCAGACCACTTCCATGCCTCCTGCACCACACGCAGGCCGAACAGCCGCAGATCCAGCTCAGGATCGTCCTCATGCAGCTTCACGGTGAACTCGTGAATGGCCTTCTTGAAGGCCTCGCCGTGCACGGCGGCCAGCTCGTTATAGAACTCGTTCCAGGTGTAGACACGGGTCTTCCAGGGCAGCTGATGGAAGTCCACCTTGCTCAGCTCGCAGAAGCGCTTGTACTGGGCATTTAGGTACTCCACCGTCTCGTCAAAGGCCTCCACAGCCATCTGCTTACTCTTTTCCAGCACGATGGAAGGACTCCAGCCGTGGGTGAAGAAGTTGTAGTAACCGAAGGCCGTCAGCGCCGTCTGCACGGTGTAGGGGCCCTTGGTGTCCATCTGCTTCAGGGAGATGGGCGGAATGGCCACCTCACCCTGGGCGATGTCGCACAGGTCAGTGTTCAGGGACATCTTGCGCGTGATGTTGGCCAGCACCAGGTTGGGGTCCAGCGCGCTGAAGGCCTGGCCCACATGGGCCTCCTTGCCGAACACGGCGAAGCAGGGCAGCAGCTTGCCGATGCTGCCGTAGTAGATGTAGCGGTTCTCGTCGCCGGGAGCGTAGTTGGTGGAGTAGTCCGCGTTGATGCACGCCACATACTCGAAGTGCTCCTTCTCCTTCAGCTCCTCCAGCAGGTCCAGGGCGGTGATGATGCCCTTGGAGTTGTCCTCCTCGTCGCACTCGCCGATAGCCAGCAGGTTGCCGTCCAGCTCCTCGGGATGCTCAGAGAAGTACTGGATCAGGTACATATGGCCTGCCACACCGGACTTCATATCCAGCGCGCCGCGGCCGAACAGATACTCGCCGGACTCGATATCGTCAATGACCTCCTGGGGCAGCACGAACGTCTCGCGCAGCTTGGCGGGCAGCTCCTCGCAGCGGAACGCGTACTCGCGGATGGTGCCGAAATCGTCCACGCCCACGGTGTCGATGTGGCCGATGAGGATGACCGTGCGGTTGGAATTGCCCTTGGTGCCTTTCACATAGGCCAGCGTGCTGTGCCGCACCACAAAGTCGTTCTTGGTCTGGAAGCACTTGACCTGCTCGGGATGTGCCTGGAAGTAGGGCAGGGACATATAGAAGTCCTGTATATAGCGGGCCACGGCGCTCTCGCCGCCCGGCTCCTTGTTAATGCTGGGGATGGCGACCATCTCTTCCGTCAACTGCTTGACCTTGTCAAAAGAATTTAATTTCATGTCTTAGCTCCTTTGTTATGCTGCGCGTATCAGTCGCGGTGATATCTCTCGATGCCGGCCATATAGGTGTTCAGCACCTGGATGTCCTTGATGTCGTTTTCGGGAATGTGGAAGATGTCGCGGTCGATGACCACCATGTCGGCGAACTTGCCGGCCTCGATGGTTCCCATCAGGTCCTGATCGCCGTTGGCGTAGGCCACGTTCTTGCTGTACATACACACCGCGTCATACACGGATACCTTCTCGTTGGGGTGATAGCCGCCCACGGGATAGCCGTCCATATCCTGACGGGTCACGGTGGCGTAGATGCCGATCCAGGGATTGAAGCTCTCCACCGGTGCGTCGGAGCCGCCGGCCATGATCAGTCCCGCGTCCAGATACGTCTTCCAGGGATAGCTCAGCACGGCGCGTTCCTTGCCTACACGCTCCTCGATCCAGTGCAGGTCGGTCATCAGGAACGTGGGCTGGATATCCAGTACGAGAGGCAGCTTCTTCATGCGCTCGATCAGCTCCGGCGTGGCCATCTGGGCGTGGATGATGCGGAAGGGGAGACGCTTGGCCTGCTCCTCCGGCGTCATGCCGTCCTTCAGCCCCTGCTCAAGGCAGTACTCCACCGCGTCCAGAGTGACCTCCAGCGCCTTGTCGCCGATGCAGTGGGTGGCGGGCTGCAAGCCGTGGCGGTATGCCTTGTACATTCTCTTGGCCAGGTCCTCGGGGCTGATGACCAGAATACCGGTGTTGCCGGGATCGTCCGCGTAGTCGGTGTACAGCTTGGCGGAACGGGAGCCCAGGGATCCATCAGAGAAGCTCTTGAAGCTGCCCATCCGTGCGGCACGATAGGGATCATTCCGCTGCTCGGGTGTCAGGTTTTCCGGGTCGAACATATAGTCCAGGCACACGGCCATACGCACCGGCAGCTCGCCGCGGTCGCTGCGGGCCACATAGTCGGCGAAGTCCTCGTCATAGTGCCAGATCTCCGCGGCGTAGGTGTGCATCATGGTCACGCCCAGGCTGGAGGCCAGCGCCAGACCCTTCTTCATGCACTTCTCACGGGTGGCGGGCACCAGGAACGGGTCGGGGATCAGGTTATCATAAATTTTGGAGGCCTGCTCACGGAAAATGCCGTTGGGATTGCCGTCGGCATCCAGCTCCACCAGGCCGCCGGGGCCGTACACGTAACCGTTGGTGATGTTGGCTTTTTCCAGCGCCATGGTGTTGGCCACCGCCGTGTGCAGGCACACTCGCTTGATGACGATGGGGTGATCGGTGCTGGCCTCGTCCAGGTCCAGACGGGTGGGCAGCCGGTCCTCGCAGTCCTTCCACTTGGACTGGTCAAAGTTGGAGCCCTTGATCCACTCGCCCTTGGGCGTCTCCGCCGCGCGGTCACGCAGCAGCTGCAGCGCCTCAGCGCGGGAGGTGGCGCCGCCAAGGTCCACCGTGGTATAAGTCTGGCAGAAAGCGAAGAAGTGCAGGTGGGAGTCGCCCATGCCGGGCAGCACAGTCTTGCCCTGCAGATCAATGCACTTCGCACAGTCAAAGCGCTCCAGCGCCTCTTCCTTTGTGCCCACATAGGCAAATTTGCCGTCCTTCAGCACCACCGCCTCTTTGCAGACGCCCGGCGCTTCCATCGTGTAGATCTTACCGCCATAAAACAACGTATCAGCTTTGACCTTCATTTTGTACACCTCTCCAATTTCAACGTAGTATTATTGTGATTTTGTACAGTTTTGCGTACGTAAGGTTTACCTTAGTTGCCATTATAACGGAAAATGGACCGGGTGGCAATTTGCCGCCTGTTCCCCCTGCGGAACAATTTGTGCAAATTATGTTTCCTGAGCGGAACGTTTGTTGACATATTTGACGTATTTTGCTATAATCGTTAAAAACAAGTGAAAAAATGAGCCTGAATTGATTTTGAGGAAATCACCTATGGACACTGCAAGAGAGAATATCACAAGAGAAGTCGGCAGCCGCATCCGCTACGCCCGCAAAAGCCGGGGTATGTCGATGGACGAGCTGGCTCAGGCCATCTACAAGACCCGTTCGGCCATCTCCAAGTACGAGAACGGACAGATCTCCGTGGATATTGCCACGCTTTACGACATCGCCAACGCCCTGAAGGTCAGCATCTATGACCTGCTGCACCGCAACACGCCGGACATCGGTCAGGAATACAACGCGGAGGTACCCGCCTTTTTCCGGGACGCCTCTCAATTATATATGTATTTCTTCGACGGCCGGGTCAACCGTGCCCAGTGTACTGTCATCGATATATTCCCCACGGAGGAGAGCAGCACGGCCGAGGTGCTCATGTACATGAACATCAAGAACCTGGCCCACTATCGGGTCTGTGAGAGCACCTACCACGGCACCCTGACCCACTATGAGGCGTTCAGCGCCATGCTTTTCCAGAATGACGATATGCCCATGGACAAATACCAGATCGGCATTCCCCAGCCCTATATGGACGACGACCGGAAGTGGGTGCTGACCTATGGCATCTCCTGCCGCCCGCTGATGCCCTCCGCCGCCAAGCGCCTTCTCAGCAAAACACCGCTTTCCATCGACAAGGCGCTGGTCCAGGAGCTGAAGATATCCAAGGAGGATATCCGCCTGATGAAGCATTATAATATGTTCGTCATGGTGTAGTGCCCATTGCCTGTTTTGCTGTTGTATATGTACATATGAACAGTCTTACCCGAAAAGGACGCCCCGGCGTCCTTTTTCCATAGGGAAACGCGTTTTTTGAAAATATTTTCGGTTTTCCTGTCCGCATTTGCTCCGCTGCGCCGTTTACAGAGTGAAGACGCAGGACGGAGACACACTGCTGTCCGCACACAGCTGCAGCGCAGAAGGGAGGAGGGCCTATGCTGCTCTATATCCAGACCATAGAGGATCCCCGGCAGACCCGGCAGTTCGAGGACATATACACCGCCTGCCGGGGCCGGCTGCTGGCGCTGGCCCGCCGGAAGCTCTGCGGCGGCGCGGAGGCCGAGGACGCAGTGCACCAGGCGTTTCTGGCGCTGGCGGAGCACTTTC
>ERZ791919.318-NODE-318-length-56100-cov-5.820020_pt1 | contig 56100 bp, 92 predicted proteins | sample MGYA00510137_ERZ791919 | MGnify/ENA primary metagenome ERZ791919 (study PRJEB30046, sample SAMN00792059) | human gut metagenome | study: EMG produced TPA metagenomics assembly of the A metagenome-wide association study of gut microbiota in type 2... | reverse complement strand
GAGCATGCGGCTGTTAACCGCAGGGTCGTTGGTTCGAGTCCAACAGGGGGAGCCAGCGCAGAAGCCTTGAACCTCAACGGGTTCAGGGCTTTTTCTTTTTTTAAAACACCTCGAAATCTCCGGGTGTCTAACATTTTGTCTAACACGCCTGAGCTAAAGTTTCGCGAATAATTTCAGAGGTCATCTTTTTCCTCGACAAATCAAGGTGTCCATATATATTACAAGTCATCTTTATATCGGCGTGACCCATCCAATCTTGGACGTCCTTGAGCGAACAACCTTTGGCGAGAAGAAGGCTCGCACAACTATGTCTTAGATCGTGGAATCTTATATGCGGGAGATTATATTTTCTCAATAGGTCTCCGAATTTGTGCGATATATATGACGGGTCATACATTGCGCCATTCGCCCATTTGAAGATATAATCATTCTCCACATAGGTGTCTCCAAAGAACTCTCTGTTCTTCTGTTCCTCTTCTTTGAGCTGAAGCAGTAGCTCTCTAATTTCAGGAAACAGCGGAAACGACCGATAACTTGATTTGTTTTTGGTTTTGTCTTTCTCGACAACCTTGGTTGACATAGAAACCGTGTGACGTATAAGGATAGTATTTGTGTCAAAATCAATGCTTTGCCACTGTAGACCCAAAACCTCACTGCGCCGCAGTCCATACATGACTGTAGTTTGGATGAGCGGATGCAAAGGTTCGTCCTTTATGGTCTCAAGCAGAGTGTTAATTTCACTGGCGTTATACCACTCATACTCCCGTCTCTCAAGTTTTGGGAGCCTCACGAGTTCACAGGGATTAGACCTTATGAGCTTATGCCGCATAGCCTCCTTAAAGGCAAGCTGAAGAACATTCTTGTGCAGACGAAGGGTTTTAGGTGATAGACCGCCATTCCCATCTTTTCTGCCGTGGGTCGCCTTATAGTCAAAATATTGCTGTATATTGTCAAGGTTGGCATCCACTAATTTTATCTTGTGTTCCTCAAAATACGGTTGAACATGAGAATCAACTATAACCTTATAACCGTCCCAAGTTACAGTATCTATAAACGGCTTAGTCTCCGTGAGCCACTGGTCTAAGTAGTCTGAGATAAGTATGTTGGGTTCATAAATCAGCTGAGCACTTTCATACTCGCTAATTATTGACCGCATAGCCGCCTCAGCTTTACGCAGATTATTCTTTACTTCATAACCTGTGTAAACCCACTTCTGCTTACGCTTTCCAGTGTTGTCTACGAAATTCAGAACGGCATAATATTTGCCGCGTTTTGCTTGCAAGCTTCCTGTCAATTAAATAATCTCCTTTCTGTAGTCCGCTTGCTGTTGTACGGTCATTTTAGCACAACAGCACAAAATGTCAACTACCGGCAGAAAGAAAATTTTCAATACTCTTTTTAGTAATTAAGTAGCTTGTACCTATACGAACAGAGGGAATAGTGCCGTTATGCACAAGGTCATACGCAGCCTTTCTTCCTATTCGCAACATAGCTTGCATTTCTTTAACAGTTACCACATCAGGATAATTGTCAAACAATCAAATCATTCCATTTCCTTTAAATTTTATCAATCAATCAGTAACCACGAGCACAATAGAAGGTCCACTCGCCACAATTTCATCATCTCTATATGGCTCTACTATTGTCGCCTCCACACCCTCGCGCTTTTTAAGTTCTTCCACGAGGTCTTTTGTGGATATCTCAGTAAGAGAATAACTCATTTAGCACACTCCTTTGCTTCGCACCATTTTGCCGATGTCGGCAATTTGGTTAATATAAGATTTTATCAGTGCCCTGCGGAAACTGTCTACTCCTCATCAGTGGAGCGACTTTCTACCCGCAGGGTCTTTTAGTTCCCGCCGCGAGTTCACGGCTTCGTAAACCCTACGACTCGTCTACCGCTTATGGTGCGGCGCATCCTCGTAGAACGTAATCAATAACTGCATAACCGCCATTATTACAGTTTGCAAAAAGAAGTATCGTTATATCACGCCGAGGCTCGCGAGCAGCTGGATAATTGCCACAATAGCAATACCACCAGTTAGAGCAAAGACGTTTAAAAAGTTGTAGATCAATGCAATCAGCATAATATCTCTCCTTTACAGGTCGGCGTAGTCGGGCTCAGTGCTCGGGAAGAACGCTACGCCCGGCACGAACTTAATAACATCCGACGGCTCCGGCACACACATCTCTCCCGTTACCGGGTGTCGGTAAGGCTTCGGCTTACGCCTAACCTTCTGAAATGTACCAAAACCATATATTGACAGCTTATCTCCGTCGTTAACGACCTTGGAGATAGCGTTGCACACTGCGTTAATGCAGAACTCTGAATCACCGAGGGTGAGAGAGTTATCTTTCGCCACAAGTCTTATAAGTTCCTTGCGATTCAAATTATCTTCCTTTCTTTCCTCAAAAGGCGACAAGCTTCGTCGCCGACTCAATGTTATAACCATCTTTATCGAGACACACATAAATACAGCCCTGCTGCTGAGAGTTAACCAACGCGCCGTCACCATATCTCATTTTTTGTGTCTCACACGCCGCACCCTGCTCATACATAGTGGTGTTTCCGATTTTATACGAACCGAGTCTGTGCGTATGCGCCATTACAAGGCAGTTGAAATCATACCCTTCATTGCGGAACCACAGCACAGCTTTCTCCGCCGTCTTCATAGGTGAACTGCTAAAAGCCTTCGGGTGAACAAACATTACATGACCTATCTGCGAAAACCACTCGCCAGTATAAACGACTTCGATATCATCGAATGTCTCACGCAGCGGCTCAAACCATGTCTTAATATGATTGCAACGGTCGTAATGATAGAAGCCATCAACGAAGATGTAGTCCAGTGCCGTCTCAGGCATAAGCTCCTGAAGGTCTGAATCGAGGTGGTTGGCGAGATATGCTCCGAGGCGAAGCTCATGGTTGCCGTAGTTTGCGATGACCTTCTTCGGTTTTATGTAGTCAATAAGGTCTATAATGTACTGCCGACCCTCAACCAGTTCCTCGATACACGGTATGCGATACGACTTCGAGAATTTGGATATCGACTGACAATCAAATATATCTCCGTTGAGCTGTAGGATGTCTACACGCCCGACATACTTTGAAAATGTCTCTATAGGCTTTGCGAACGGGAAGTGCAGGTCTGATATAGACAGAACCCTCGTCGCCACGCCGCGCTCAGCTATCTCACGTTCATAGTTGCGACCGCGATTGAAAGCGGCAAATTCTTTTCGATAAGCACTCTCGCCGAGTGTCTGACCGCTTTCTGTATTGAGCAACTCAGCTATCTGGTCGCAAGTGAGACCATAAATTTTCTTGTTGTCGAAGAGCCGAACGAAGTAGTCAACATAGGACTCTCCGCTCTGCTTCTTAGCGAAGTCTTCCATCAGCGGCTCACCTCCACGGTTCGTGGCGAAGCTTCTTTAGGTAGCGCATCACCTTAAAGCCCTCGGTGCAGTAGTATGTTTTCTTTCGACTGGGAGCGTAGCGGTTCGTTACCGTTATATGCGTTCCCGGAAACTTCTTTCTAATCTTAAAAGCTTCCTCCTGCGAGATTTTAACTATATAAACCATTCCTTTTTATTAATTTGGAGCGAGTTTTCTTACCCCTCTCCTATTGTAACCGCACGGGACACCCCTAAAATTTGTCGCATAATACGGCTATTTTAAGGGGTCGTTTATCCCGTTTGGGTCGGATTTTAGCCTATTTTTTGTAAATTTTTGCGTGATTTGTTGTCAATTTACGCGAAATATTTATATCGAGTGTATCTCTTTCCATATAGCTCAACATCACCCTCGTCGTCTTCTGCGAGCAGTCCGATAGGTTCTGCACCCGCTTCGAGAACCTCATAGAACGAGGTGTTGGGGTAGCCAAAGAGTATGTTAAATATCTTACGCTGAATCTGAGAATAACGAGGTTCTTCTATCTGGCGCAGGAGGTAGACCATATCGCTCTTGGTGAACGACATATTGCCCACATATTCTACGCACTCCTGCCTGATATCGCAACACTGCATCTGTTTGACGGAAGATTCTATGTCCGAAGCATACACACTCTTTATCTCATTTGTCATGTCTGTTACGGCATTGATGACGCGGGTGACTTTCTCGTACTGTCTACGATGAACATCTATGCCGTTACCCACAAGAGCGGAGAAGGGAAGATACTCCTGCTTCTTTCCTATCTCTTCTCTCTGAGCCCTATACGAATTAATACAAGTCTGCACATGATCCATGGTCGTCAAATGCTTCTTGTAATTCTTTCGCTTGCGGTCATAGTAACCTTTGCCGATATCCTTCGCCTTGAAGAAGTTAGGTTTAATGGCTCTTCCGTCGTCGCCCTCAATCTTATATTTATCACGCAGTCGGCGAAGCTCCTTAGCATTATTGATATTGAACTCTTTCTTTGCCTTGTCGATTTCAATGCCGCTCATAATATTCAAGATACATACATCTTTATATATTTCCTCAATATCACTATAACTGCCGCCACGATTGAGGACATCCCATATGCGGGTATTGAGCTCCTGACTGAGGTTGATGATATCGCCTATAAGATTGTTGCTCGTTTTAACATCAAGGTCAACCTGCTCGTCGTGAGTATATCTGCGTTTTTTCTTAACGGACGAGACATCCGGAACTGCTATCAAAAACTTACCTTCGTTCTTAAGCGCGGCATTGATAAGGTGAAGATTATCCGTAACAAGCGAGGTATCTGAATCAAACCTTTGCACCCTCGGTTTCCCGATATTTATTAGGGGAGTAGACTATCTCTTGACGTCGCTACAACGTCCACGGCACTTCCAAAATGCGGATTTTCACCGCATAAGTACAGAGTTCATAGGCGTATCAATAGACTTAGCCCGTATCTCTTAGTCGTTACACCTTCAGTGATATTTCTACCACTGCTTGGCACGGTATTGTCTTGTGGAGAAGATTTTTATATTAAGCCACTTTAAATGTATACCCCAAATAAGGGATGTTGGTTTTTATTGATTTACTTATTTTATCCGCCACATAATCGCGGGGCTTATTTGTGATTTTCGAGAAATAATCTTGTCCGACCGAATCTATGATATAATCTGCACAACCCCTCAGATATCCAAACTCGCCCATCTTTGTCCCCGCAGTATCAAACACCTGCACAGGAACAGCTTTCCCGTTTTGTCCTCCGGGTCTACCAAGTTTTTCTTTTGCAAGTTCTGGGTCATTTCTATATATATCAGACAAAATATGATTGCCATAATTGGGGTTGTTTTTGCCGGTTAAGTCTCTTGTACATATATGATTTCCAGCTTCTATGGCGTACCGAACATTTTGTTCGTGGGTACACCACTCAAGATTCGACACATTGTTATTTGTTCTATCACAATCAATGTGATTTACCTCGGGATAATTATTAGGGTTGGGAATAAAAGCTTGTGCGACAAGCCTATGTACACGCACGGTTTTATATGTGTTTCCTCTACATAACTTTAAGGACATATACCCATCCGTATTAGGTGTTGGTGTAATTTCTTTCGCCTCAAATACTTTTACTCGACCATCTATATAATTGACTGTGCGAGTCTTCCCCCTCACTCTTCCCGTGTTGCTTACTTCATAATAATCTTCATAACCCTCAATGGGTTTCCAAACTTCTTTCAATAAATCTCCTTATTTTTATTCTCCATTTAGATGTTTACCGTTAGCAGTCGGTGGCTTATTCCGACCACACCCCAGATTTCTGGGTTCACCGTGTTTTTTCACCACGCGTTACCGCGTGGGGCGACCCTTATCGATCGCATCCAGACAATTCGTTTAAGACATTTTCACCAATACTGTTTATACAGACTATCTCGTTCGTCAGATTAAAGTAGCGGTCGATCTCGCTACACTCCACATTCGTCGGAACCCACACATTGCTCATTGAGATATGGGGGCTGCGCGAACCTACGAGCCTCTGCCCATACCCGAACCTCTTCGTATGTATGTTGCCAACACCCAGCACCGACACGCCGTCGAACTTGCCGATGCTCGCCTGTAACATCTCGATTGGATTACCAAACAAGGTTTCGTAATTGCCCTCGACAAGCACATGACCGAGCCTAAGATTTTTTGTAAAAGACTTAAGAATATCTATCTTGAAGTCATGATAAAGCTTCGTCTGCGCAAATCTGTCATTGAGACCGAGAAGCTTGTATACAACATCATTCTTCGACTCAGCAGGGGAGATGTCGAATTCGTCTTCTATCGGATATTTGATATGGTAGCGCAGAACTGCGGGGTCTGTTCTGATAGCTGTCATATAGTCAAATGTCTCCTTGAGGAACGCCGCCGTCTCAGCCTTGTCCATCTGCAAGCTGTTGAGAAGCTGATAGTGCGTCTGCACCATGCGTCCATCAAAGAAGTGAGTTGGCTTATCATACTTAACAACGCCAAAAGTATTGTCGATGTGCTTCATCCAATCGTTTATCGTCCCGAACTTCAGATACTTGATGCTGCTCGGCGTGGTTACTATCTTTATATCTTCCACACGCTTCGCTTTAGTGTAGCCCTTTAGCTGGCTTACCTCTGTTATGCCGTGGTCGGCAAACCACTGCTGCAAGTTTGTATTGAAGCAACAGCATTTAAAGAAGAGGTTGCGGAGTAGTATCATGCCCTTATCGCTGTATTTGCCCATAGCTGATATATCTATAAGCCCTTGTCCGTCCCAGATAGAGTTGGTTATCTGCTCGTCTTTTTCTTCGGCGATTAGGTGGTCGCCATCTTCGCTGACGGACATAACCCTATCGAAGAATTTGCTCTCGTAGTCGTCTATCACGAGAATGTTCTCGGGGTTTATTTCCAGTATATCAATAATAGAGCTTGACGGCAGAGAGATATATGACTCAAGCGCAGCAAGGTCTACCTCTTCACCCTCGGCGACTTTCAGTCCGCACATCTCCCACTTGTGCATACGAGCGTACAGTTTCTCGTCAATAAAAAGACACTTGCCAACGCGAGAACTGCCGCTTGACCTCTTCCACCTGACATACCTTACTCCATTACACACAAAGCCATCATTATACAGTGTCCTACGCAGCTCCGCTGTGCTCTTCAGCGTCTTAGGTGTTTTGATAAGCGTGTATACGCCACCTTCAAAACCGAAGTATTTACCGAGCACCTCGTCAGATACCGGATATTCCACAGGCTGTCCAAGTATTATTCCCACCAGCTCGCCGTCTTTTATAGCCACGCAGTCATTGAAGTTAAGGTCTGAGTCTTTATATCCAAAGCGAATATACCTATTTCTGCCGGCTTTATTAAACTCCGCCACCGAGTATTTAAAGGTTACATTTATTACACGCGAGGTATACTCTTTCTTTCTTCCGTAAAAGCTGAAGTTAGTGCGACGGTACACTTTCTCATAAACCTCGCGCAGTTTTATCTGATCTAAACTGTAATCGAGTGTGTTGGCATATCGTCTATAATTGACCTTGCCGTCTTTATCCACCAACGAATAACCTGTGTCGGGGTACAGCTCATTTGTTATGTATATATCTTTAGCATCGATACCCGGTATATATATTGTATTACCTATAGTTAATTCTCCTCATCCATATCCGTATTTATGGCTTGATTTCCATAGTCTATGTAAGCGACCTCATCCCAACTGCCGTGGCAGGGGTAGTCGTTGTCGTCGTTGCCGCAGCGGTTAATCCACGGGCAACCCTCACAAAACCCTCTATTCAACTTCTTTCTCTAATCCTTTCTGTAAAATGCCGTTCACACCTCTTCCCTAAATATCAGCCATATCTCATTTCGTCCGAGTTTTGCTGTCTATATATTACAAACTTCGGTTTAAAGTGTCCCGGTAGGGTAGTTATGCCCCACATTTAACATCTTGTCTTTACTGATTCTTTTACGCGCATACCATAGGTGTGCCGATAAACCCCTTCTCTATAAGCTTCTTGTGGAAGAACTGCTTGCCCTGCGGCGTAAAGAACACCCTTACCGATACGATATCCGACTTAGTGTACCAATCTTTTGTCTCGAATAAGCCCTCGTTGCTCTTCTTTGCGTAAGGACGAAGCTGTTTGGCTGGAGTGCGGTACAGGTACTTTTCATCTATCAGAAAGTTAACGAACTTACGCTCAGAGATACCAAGTTCTTTGGCGGTGTCTCGAAGCCCTGTACATTTATTAGGGCTAACAAACGTGTCATAGAAGTCCGCCTTCGGCTGAGCGACATCGAGCTTTGATTCCAACGCGTTCGTTTTGTCGCGCAGTTTAAGAAGCTCTTCTGCAAACGCAAACATGACATTGGGGTCTTTCTGACATTTAGCGAGAAGCTCATCGGTCATGTAGCCGCCCGTCTTACGAATGGCGGGAAGGATATCTGCTGTAACCCAGCGCTTGAAAGCTTTGGCGTTAGGGAGCTTGCTCGAAATGATAAGGCTGTAAAGACCAGACTCGTTGATAATAGCCATTTCCTGTGCTCCACCAAGGGTGTCACATTTCGTTACACCCTTGTCCTCGGTGTCTACATGGTCTATCATTGCTTTGCGTGGATTACTATACCCGAGCACCTCAGCCACATCTTTTCCCACAAACCACGGTTCGCCGTCAATAGTTATAGTGCGGATTTCTCCAAATTCCTCATTGTTAAATACTGTCAGTTCATTCATTTCATTTTCTCCTTATTTATAATGTTAAAATTTGCAGGGAGTCACGTTTGCGTACCCCCCATATATTGTTGTAAAACTTTTCGACATTTTTGTCTGAAAGTCCGCCGCCAACATCCTCGCTTCAATCGAGGGCGTGCTCGCCGACATCCAGACTATCGCTCATTTTTGAGCAACAGGGATGTCGCAATTTGTGACACCCTTATCTTCTTGTCGTAGAACTTTTGCTCATTTTTGAGCTAAAGTATCTTTTCGGTAGTTGAGGGGTGACGCTGAATGAATCGTTCACCGCCGCCAACGATTATCATCTTCGCGAGGTCACGAAAATGGTCTATAGTCTTATACTCAAGGCGGGCACATTCCCATTTTGGGAACCTGCTCATTTTTGAGCGGGTTCGATTTATAATGGCTAAAACTCGATAACAATTCATTATTGAGTTTTAGCCAGAGCCCTCATGACCCTCACTACTAATGAGGGTCACTTTTATGTGGGAGGGGTCGATATTATCGACCCCCGTAATATTTGTTGCCGGGAAGCTATTCGACATTTTTGTCCAATAGGTCTGCCTCACTTCTCTGCTCTATACTTCGCTAACGCCGCCACTGCTTTTTCTCTTTGTTCCTCAGAGACGCTTCGAGCGGCGTTCTTTCTTATAGTAACTGCGGAAGGGATAGCCTTTAGAATCATCCCGCACACAGTGCCGTCGTCATAAACCGTCTGTTCTATAGGTGTCCAGCCTTTACGCAGCGCGGCATTGAAGTCTTTCGGAACGGTGCTGTCCATTACCCAGCCGTCGCCACTTCTATATATGTGCGTCTCTCGCTCACTCACAGATATCTTACTCGTAATCGTCTTCGTCTTTATCGCCATTCTGAACCCTCTCCATCCAATCTTTTAAAAGTGTCCTCATTCTTCTGCTCGGCACATACAGCCATATCTCTTCTCCGCGTCTTATAGCCGATCTCCATATCCACTGCAACATAGTTGAAAGAGCGTACATATCTTGGTCTACCTCTACACCAAATTTCTCATACACACGCCTCTCCGCGACATTCATGAACAGGTTAACGGCGTAGGCAAGATACCTCTTATTAATGTATGAATTAGTAGCCCTCTCGTTGAAGACGACGTAACTCTTGGTGTAGCCTTTGCCCTTAACCTTGTTACAGGCGCTCTTATAGGTTCCCCACATACGCTCGTCCGCAGGTGAGTTCTTCCATATATGTTTGTAGCAGTTGGCTACATGATTCTTAACAGCCTTAAGTTCGCCGTCCTCACCAGCCTTGCGTCTCTGATACCAATTCATAGACAGCGCATGGGGCGGGTCGCCTATACGGTTGAGCTTTGGCGACTCTACTATATGTATAAGGTCTTTAATATGTTTAGTGTATTCCGGCACATAATCAACGTTGTCCGAGAAGCGATAAACGCCGTCCTTTAGCGACACACCTATATAGGTATAGGGGATTTGGTAAATCTTCATAAAATAGCAAAGCGCCTGTCCGGTAAACAAATACGTTAGCACGAACACCTCATCGAACGAGGTCAACAGCTCCTGCGGCAGAGCCCAGTAATAAAGCTTCTGCCCCTTTTGTCCATCAACACACAAAATATCGCGGGAGCGGAACATCTTCATCTCGTCCTCAAATTTACCTGAGTCGTACAGCTTGTCTGTCGCCCGATATGTCGTGCCGTCTGATTCTAAAAAGCCTGTAGCAACAAGCCCGCCAACATCATTGGTCTTCATTTGACTCTCGATAAGAATATCCAAGCTCTCGTCTATGATGAGGGTATAGCCAAGCTCTCTAATCATCGCCAGCGTATCACGGTTATAATTTCTGAAAGCCGCGTGTGTTGTCGTTATGTTGCGCCCCTCGCTTATAAGAGCTGCTGTGTGCTCTGTCTTTCTGAAATGGTATTCGCTCAGTTTGTTGCTCGGCTCGACGAAGTGCAACTCCGGGCAGCCCTCTTTGATACGATTGCTCTCCGCCAGATACGGCGTGATGTAAATGAATTTCTTCTCCTTGTGCTCGTTCATATAGGTAATAGCAGCTTCGGTTTTGCCGGTACCCATAATCGCATCGCATACCTTGACTTTGATAGTGTTTTCCTCCTATTTTGAACTTATTTTTTTAAAATGGTTCCAAACTGGCTCACAGCCCTTGTGTATCAAGGCATCTGAGCACCCCCTCTCTTAAAAAACAATTTTGTGTTATGTGAAGGTCACAAGTCCACTAACGTGTCCTTGCTCGCCACATAATTCCGTCTACGGAGTAGGCGGGAGGCTACGCTATACCACCTCGGGAGAAGTTCTCTTCGCAAGCTTCGCTAACTTCTCTTCGGAGATACCGCTGACGCCTCCCTCAAACATCTCCGTAGGCGGGTGGAAGGCTTCGCCTTATTTCTAAAGGAAGACTGCATCCTCGGTTCGCTCCATCTTGAGGCGAACTCAGCAAGCCTTTAACTGCGCTGCGCTCCGTTTCCGTTCGCCTTATTAGTGTCGCTCACCTCGGATTTGCCTTGAAACGGCTTACGCCGTAGCCTGTACCACCATGTTATGTATATACCTTACACCCGAGGTTGGCTGATTTACCAAAATCTGAAGGTTAAATTTATGAATAAATTATTAACAGAAGTAGAGGGTAGAAGCTTGGCGCGTAGCGATAAACATAAATAAAAAAAACGCGCCCTTCGGCGCGTAAGACGATCGTACATATATAGAACTTGTAGAAGCTTTCTTCGAAGACGTCAGCCTGTACATACCAACCCTATAGGCTTATACCACGAACGAAAGACCGCTCGTAAGGTAGACTTTAGGGATTTTAGCCTGTACCACATCTTTATCTCGGATGCTCGTAGGGGTAACTTTGTGCGTAGAGCGGGCTTTTACCAGTTTTTTTAAAATTTTAAAAAGCACCAATCTACCTGACCCGTAGAAGATACCCTCCACTATGGGCGGGATTTGTGTAGTTCTGAGGGTCTATTTTGACGACGTGTGAGTGGGGTTGATTAACTAAGCGGTTTTTCGCGATTATTTTTCTACTATAGGTTTAAAATAGCCCCCTTGCGGGGGATAATCCATAAAGGCGTATTTTATGGATTATTATGCCTATATAGTCGAGGTATACAAGCTATGATATTTTAGTGTTATATAAGCATTATTTTTTGTTGTATTTACAACGACAACGCCGTCTACACGTCAACGTCAACACTGCATAATATCACCGTCAACACGTCAATTACATCTTATATGCTAAAATAAAAAAATACCTATACACCAAAAAAAATAAATTCCATGTGTATAGGTATTATATTATATATTATATAGGTAGGTATATATGCCTATAATGCGCGTACCGTCTCACCGTCGGCGGGAGCGTCGCACGGCGTAGCCGTGCCCCGAAGACTTGCGCAAGCGTTATATGCTATTATAGAATATTATATATCGTTGTCGGTACTGCTGCCGTTCGGCGGCAAGCGTAGAACGCCGCGTACATAGTCGGCGGATATCCCACGGGCGCGGGCTATGCACTCAACGGCGGCGTTAATGTCGGCGGCGGCGTCAGGCGGCGCGGGGCGATTGAGCAGAGTATCTATAGATATATTTAAATAATCGCATATACGGGCTATAGTCTTATAGTTAGGCGTTTTGTCATTTTTGCGCATTTGTTGTACGGCGTTTATACTGATGTTTAATTCTTGCAACATAGTTTTTAATGTGATGTTTTGTCTCGCACACTCTTTTTTTATCTTTTCTGCAATAATAGCGTTGTCGTAGTTGTTAATATTATACAATGCGACACCTCCAAAACATATAGTTATATGTGCAATAGCTACAAAGATGATTAATTGCGTGATTTTTATTGCTTTAATTCTTTTCAGGTATTTACAATCACGCGATTGTGTGTTATTCTATAGGCGTACTCAAGGGACAGCCCCGACGGACAAGCCGCCGACGATGAGCCGTTGAGCCACGCGGACGAGGCGCGCGGGGTAAGCCCTAATAAGTACAGATTATTCCGGGCGGTCAACCCGCCCGAGAAGGTAGTCAACAGATACACCGATATAATCAGCGATACGCGCTAATCTATCGGCAGCGGGCATTTGCCCTTTGTTGCACATCGCGGATATTGTGTTAATGTTCATTTTTAAGTCTGATAACATTACTTTTAGCACAATATCACGCTTTAAGCACTCGCGTTTAATTCTATTTGCGATAATGCTGGAATCATATTCACGCACATTGCACAAATTATTGTTGGCTTTATCTTCTTGCATTTGTGCAAACCTCCAAAAATCAAATAAAAAGTTGATTAATTCTTTTCGAGAAACAGAATCAACGAAAAGTTTGATATAATACGCTTGCAGGGTCAGACAAGGGAACACACCGAACGACCGCCAAACAGCGCGGCACGGTGCAAACGGTTTGAATGACTTTACAATACATAAGATTATACACCAATGCCGCGAAAAGTCAAGCGGCGCGGGGCTTGCCCATTATTCAAACGGCTTGTTATCCGTTGCAAGGATAAAAAGAACGGAGAGCGGAACACATAAATATTATTGTCGGTCTTTGCGGTACTCTGATATCGCTATCACGCTTTGACGGTCAAAAGACTATCAGCCAAAAGACGGCGCGCGCCGTGGCGCGTTTATCGTATGCAATAATATTGTAAAATATCGGTAACGGCGGCGGGACACTCTCAACCGTTACCATGCCGCATAGGGGCGCTATGCGGGGCGAATAAAGGCATTTTATTACAAGTCCGTAAAGGGTTAAAGAAATAACTGCCATTTAAGCGGGTATATTATCTACTTAAATACTTTAATTCTGTTGTGCTAAAGTGGAGAGTCCGGGGACGGCTTGAACCCGTCCGAACCTTTGAGTTCCTTTGCCGTTGGTATTGATATATACGCGATAAGTATATCAATAATAAGAAAAAAATAACCCGTGCATTAATGCTATATTGATATTTTAGCTTTACACCGCCCGCGCTATTTCTCAGGAAATACGAACAACGGACGGTAATTTTTATTCTTAGGAATAAATATTTATTGTAAAGCGGGAATATTAATATTTCATTTTTGGAAAATGCACGGTGACGGGTAACAATTGATACGTTGGTACAATAGGACATTTTAACACATTCCGAGCGCGTGAGCTGTTATATGTTCGCGCGTTCTTTAATGTGCTAAAAGCATATAAAAATTTTTAAAAAAGAGGTAAAAAATCATGAAAAAGACAACAGAAAAGAAAGCATTACGGAATATTGCGGAAATTAAAGCAGAGCTTGAAACACGCATTTGCGCCTACAACGCGGCAATAAATGCCGACGATACAAAGGCGGCAGAGCTCGAAAAGCTCGACAATGAAACATCAGAGCTTGAAAAAGAATACACCCGCGCCGCGTTTCATGCAACGGCACTTGAATTGCTCGACAAACCCGCGCCCATGCTTGCGGCGGCAACGGCTCTAACTTTCGAGACGCTGAAACACAAAGACAAAGAGGATGAAAACGGCATAAAATCGCGTGAAATTGTCACGGCTGAACGCTCGCTTGACTTTGTCGCGCTTGAATCATTTTTTGTCGAGCGCGGGAAGAAATTCGGCGCAGAGTCTACATGGGTTTACAAAGTCGCGGCTTTTAATCGTTTGCTCTGCATGAGAACGGCTCAGAGTATCGGCGCGGATGTGAAAACAGTCGCGGAAAAGTTTGCCACGCCTACACAAGCCCGCGATATCGATCTCGGCAAAACGCCGACAAGCAACACACAATTACTCAAGCAATTACAGATGATAATTGACTCTATGCTTTATGTAGAGGGCGAAAGGGGCAATATCTATAAAGCAAATTCGCATGATGTCGGATATCTGTTGTCCCTCTACGCGAAGAAGGGGCGCGGCGTTCTGAGTGTTGCGGCGGCTCGTCCGAAGTATCTCGAAAAGCTTATCGCTGAAATACTTCACCGCATAGTTACCGAAAAATCCTATAATATCGAGTTCAAAGAAAAGAAAGACCGCGCAAGCGGCAAGATAGACCCTAAACCCGCCGGGGCTGTTGAATCCGCGAGAAAATCCGCGAAGAAGTCGAGCGCAAAGGCTCAGACAAAGGCAAAGGCAACAAAAGCGGCATAAAAAATTTTACGCTCAAAAGTGAAATTAAATCAAAACTAAAAATCTAAATAAGAAAGGAAATTTAAAATCATGCGCTATTACAAAGTTAAACCGGAATACGATGGGACCCACAAGAACCCACTCATACACAACGGTAACATTTTAATCGGAGGTGAGCTTTATACGGAATCAGAACGAATTAAGATGCGATTCGTGCCAGATAAGTGTTTCGATGTCGTGGATATCCCACACGACAAAACTAAATTTATATTCGGCGCAAGATTTGCATTTGGAATCTAAATCAGAAAGGAATCGAAAATCATGGTAAACACTATACAGAATGATTATGTCATGCAGGCAAATGAGTTTTCAGAACGAAACGGAATTGAAATTAAAATCACTTTTAAGGAGCGAAATTCAAATCCGATGTGGGAGGAAAATTATTTGCGAAACTGCTATTCGGTTTATATCCGAAACACAAACAGCGGAGCGGTTATGCGCGTGACATTTTGGGATTCCATATATAACACAACACACAATATCACGCCGACTTGCTACGACATTCTCGCGTGTTTGACGAAGTATGACCCCGGTGACTATGAGGATTTTTGTTCGGAATTTGGGTATGAAACCGAAACCGAAAACGAATTCGGCAGACTAATGCGAAATCCGAACGCTTATAAGATTTGGAAGGCGTGTTGTCACGAATGGGAAGGAGTAAAGCGCGTATTCGGAGAAGATGAAATACTCGAAGAATTGCGCGAAATAAACTAAAGAAAATCACTTCGGAAATTGGTAGTGAAATTATATTCCCGAAGTGTTTCTGTTCTCAAAACATAATTTAAATGCTACAAAATCGAAACGAAAATGAAAGGAGCGAATATTTTACTATGTCATACGAAAAGTTTGTAAAGGGAGTGATATGGAAAGTCGGATTTGAAACGAAAATCCGTTTTGAAAACGACGGCGAAAAGTATATGGCATACATAACGGGCGGAATTATTATCTACGGAAATAGCATATCCGCTCTTGTATTGGTGCGCTGGGGAGACGGTCACACGGCGCGAGTAAATCTATGTGAGGAGGAAATCGGATCATGAGTTATAACACCTATGGGGTCGAAGTTGAAAAGCAAAACGGTTTGGTAATCGGAAAGCATTTCAACAATCTCGATGATGCTATGTGTGTAGCCGAACGGGCTGTGTATGAGCGCGGCTGCGTGTGGTCGTGCGTATATATGCCTAACGGCGATATCTATGTTGAGTATGAGATGTAAATCGAATACAGCGTTAGCTAATACGAGATGTAAATCGAGTACAGCTTTAGCTAATACGAAGAAAATGTGGCGTAAAATTTTAAAAGATTTTGGTAAATAACCGAAGTCGTGATATAAGATAGAGCCGCCGTGAAAGGAAAACCAAACTCGGCTGCTAAATTTAAAATCAGAAAGGAAAACAAAATGGAAATCAGAGAGGAAACGAAAGACTGGATAGATTTTAACGAAATACGCTGCGGAGATGTGTTTCGTGCCGAGGACGACGATTACTATATGAGGGTAAGCGGGTCAGCAAAGTACAACGCTGTTGAAGTTGGTACTGGGCAGTTAGTCTGTTTTGGCGGCGAATTGGTGAGTCCAGTTCACAACGCGAAAATGGTGGTTAATTTCTGAAAGGAGATCAAAATGAAAATCGAAATCAAAACCGGGAACGCCGCTTTTCATGGCTGTGACGCGGAAAATGAATATGCCGACTACTACGCCACGGCGGCTGAGCTTAACCGAATTTTTGGGCAGATAAGCAGAGCTGTAGCCGAAGGGCGAACAGACGGCAAGGTGATAGACAGCAACGGAAACATATGCGGAGAGTGGAAGATTTGAAATGAAAATGATTTTTGTTGTGGTTGTCACTGCCGAAAACGAAAAGTATTTCGCCTTCGCCGACACGATAGCGACGGGTAATAACTTAATCGCCATACTTAAAAGATACAACGCTGATATATGCCATTTATGTGAAAGCCGTAGAGAGGCGGAGGAACTGGCGCGAAAATGGAATGAGGCGTATAGACAAAACGGTACAAACTTATTTTAAATCAGAAAGGGAATCAAAATGGAATTGAGATTTGCAATCACAACCGTAATTGAAATTGCCTTCGTCGTCGCGTTTTTGTATGCGCTGTGGCACGAGGGTAAAATTATAGCTTTCGAGGAACGGATGGAGGATGCCGTAGCTCGATGGCTTGCAAAGAAAATTATAAACAGAAGGAGGAGAGCTGCGGTTGACAGAAGAAGACAGAATGAAAAGGTTTGTTAAACACAAAATCAAAGTCCTAAAGGAATTGGGCGTGAGTTTGACAACCGAAGATGAAAAGCGTTTGGCGACGGCTTCCAGTTATATCGCTGTAGATAATATGGCGAGAACGATGATTCAGAAATTAAATTAAAATTCAGGAGGAAAATGAAATGAATAAGGTTATCAAGGGAAAGAAGTACAACACAGAAACTGCAAAGGAAATTTGCGACAGAACAAGCTACTGTAACGGAACGCCGAGCAGTTGGACAACTCTTTATCAGAAGAAAACCGGTGAGTTCTTTATAGCTCGAATATCCAGCGGCATGAATTGCTGGGACACGGAAAACAAAATTACCCCGATCGGTATCGATGAAGCAAAGGTGTTTGCTGAAGAGAACATGGATGCGGATGGTTATGAGTCCGTGTTCGGTGAAGTTGAAGAGTAAAAGGAAAGGAATTTGAAAATGAAAAATGGTTTAACAATCAGAGATGCGGCTGAACGCTGGGTTCACGAAATGAACGCAATCCCGCAGGGCATGATCGAGAAGCTGATGAACATCGGCGACGGGGACATCCACGAGGTGACTGAACCTGCGGTTGGCGATAGCGTGTATTTTTACGCGGATCTCAAAGGAAGTGGAGACGGAGAAATCACAGGCGTAGATAATAAAGATGATGGTGTCGTGTATACGATTGAACTTGAAACCTTTGAGACAGTTAAAGCTTACAGACAAGAGTTCGAAGTAGTATACGATGATGCTCTTCCGATGTGGAGTACAATGTGGTCGTTTGGCGACTCCGCAGATGATTGGTGGCTTGAAGAGGACGACGGAATCGAAATCATGTCGGAGTGCGGGTTTAGAATTTACGAATCTGACGAGTTCGGATATTTCTTTGGCATAGACGGAGCGGGTTACAGTTTCTACGATGCACACTGGATTCCGCTCTATAAGGCAAGAGGGCTTCAATGGCACGACCCAGTAGCGGAGCAGGAATACCAAATGTTAAGCAAAGGGTATAAGAAAGAAAAATTGGGCGCGAATACATACTGGATGGACAAAAATAATAATGTAATTGAAGAAGTAATCAAAGACTATTTTAACTTTTCTTACAAGGAGGAATTTTAAAATGGGATGGACAAGTTATCATGCGTCGTTCTATAAGAACGGCAAAATAGATAGAAAAGCAGAGTGCGACAGCATAATGAATTGCGATATGGTAGGTAACAAGGGGAGATATGAAGTGCTCAAATCTGCTATGGTGGGCTCTACTTACTATGCCGCTGTAAAGAAAACCATTTTCAAAACGGGAACTAAGCCCGAAAAGGAAAGCGTTTTTGGAGTGGTAATGCTCACGTCCGTTAACAACAAAGACTATTATAACTTTTCTTACAAGGATATAGATGAGAGCGCTGGTCCCGGTTACTATGATTGTCCGAAAGGAATACTTGATTTGCTTACCCCTACGGAGTATGAGTGGGCAGAGAAATGGCGAGAGCGCTGCTATGAGAATATAAAAAGAAAAAAGAGTCCAGACGCACTCAGCAATCTGCCAATCGGAAGTGAAATCAAATTTACTCTGTGGGACGGTACTGAAAAACGGTTGGTAAAGCATCCGGCTGCGTATCAGTTTAGTCGTCCGTTTTGGATGAACTTAAATGAATATACATATGTGTCGGTAAACAGAATCCCTAAGAACTACGAAGTAATAAGAAGAGGCGCGTAACCATGTTTGATTATCGATAATATTAATTCAAAAAGGAGAATTAAAATGCCAAATTGGGTAACAAATCGAATTGTGTTTCACGGAGATCAGGAGAATATAGACAGGGTTCTTCAGTACATAAAAGGAAATGGGTCTAAAATCGACTTCAACAAAATTATTCCAATGCCCGACAACATTTATCGCGGTGATTTAGGCAAGAGGGAGAGGGAGCTGTACGGCTCAAATAATTGGTATGATTGGAGTGTGGCGAATTGGGGCACGAAATGGAACGCGCAACACTCCTTGCTCAACAACAAGAATACACTGTGGTTTGATACGGCGTGGACCTGCCCTATACCCGTACTCAATAAGCTTGCAGAGATTTGCTGTGTAAACGATGTTAGGTTTGAAGGGGAATGGGCTGATGAGGATTGCGGTTGTAATGTTGGTGTGTTTTGGAGCGACAACTGTGTAGACAAAAACTATGATTTTTATTATAGATCCATAGACGACAAGACAGACGAAGCATATGACATATATGTAAAACTCAAAGGCGAGAGTGATTGTATGGGTAAGGACGGCGATGGACATTGGATCCGTTACGATTGTGATACTTGCCCGAACAAAGACAAATGCTGAAACAAAAAAATAACAAACAGAAAGGAATTGAATTTGGAATGAAATTAAAATTTGATTTAGGAATGCAGGTCATGACGCAGGGTATAGCAAATATACTCGGTGACGGTAAAATTTGCGAGGAATTGCTCGACGCTTTCGGACGATACACAAAGTGCGATTGGGGTGATATCCCCGAAGAGGACAAGGCTTTAAACGACGAGGCGGTTCGGGTAGGCGATGGACGGACGCTCGCCGCATATAACACAAGTAAGGGCGAGATTTGGATAATCACAGACTTCGGCGACGAGGGTAATGTGACGACCATGCTGTTGCCGGAGGAGTATTGAAATGATATTAGACACACTGAGGTGCTCTGATGTGGTTATGGGTGACAGTATGCTCATAGTAGATTTTATTTAAGAAAGGAAAACGAAATGGAATATCTTGTACGGTTCAACTATTCAGGACGAGTTACATATGAGATTGAAGCAGACGACGAAGAGACGGCGAAGAGAGAAGCTGCTAATAGGTGGTCTGTTTGGGTATCGGCAGACGCGGTGGGACACAATCCCGAGTTTGCGTGTGCGGGTATTAAGTATGACACTATGACGGCTGAACGGCTAATAGACGGTGATGTAGCGGAGGTAAATAAAAATGAATGACGTAGTAGAAAATTATATCAGGCTTATAGACACGGCTGATTCTGTTGATAAGATTTCAGAGATTACAAATCGAGCCGCGTGGGATGTTAGCATTACCAATCAAGAGTATTGCGAAATATATGATTATGCGGTTAATAAAGTTAGAGATTGGAGGTGAATGAAAATGAATGGAAGAGATTTAAACGACCGTCTTCTTTACACGGGGATGATAAGAGACGCAAGAAAACTGGCGTTTAAAGACAAAATGGCAACAGCGGAAGAGCTTGCACTTATGAGCGAACTGGAAATATGCGATTTAATCGCACAAAACTATAATATCGTCATGAGCGAAGACGAAAAAGTCCTTTTAATTCCAAAAGATAAAATGGACGAATTTGAGCAAATGGCTGTATATTTATGTCGATAAGGAGGTAAATGAAAATGTATAAACTTGACTTTTACACAGCGATATCTAACAAAAACGACCCTAAGACCCTTAATCACTTTGAGCGGGTTAGCGGTTATGGACAGGTAGTAAGAACTCCACGAGGAAGAGAAATCGAATTTGGTTTTGATAAGCGGAGTGACGGATGGTATGTAACCGATGCTGCTTCCGGTATGAGGATTCCTAAAAAATATGACACAAGGATGAAAGCGCTCGCCGCTCTCAACGCAGAGCTGCTTGGTAAGGTTGATAAGGCAGTAGAGAACGATACATACAGAGCTGTAGTGAAAGCTCTTAGCGAATTTAAAACAAATTCGGAGGTAGCGTGATATGACGGTGTATGAAGCACTAAGAACATATTGCAAAAACTGCGCACACAACGGTAATTGTTGGAAGCCGTGTGCGACGGCGATATCGGCGGTAATGAGCGACAAGGATAAGTATAAAGAGGAGGTAATAAAGATATGATACAGAGAGGCGAGTTTTATACACATTCGGACGATGATGACTTTGAGCAGAAGATGAGAGATTTGCTTTTGTTCCATAAAGTGGTTAAGGTCGAAGGAGACGATCAAAACGCCGAGTTAACCCTCGATAACGGAGTGAAGCTCTACACGGAAGGAAATCTTGGTTGCGGTGGGTGTGGCAATGGTTGGTATTATCTCGTAGCCTTGAATAATTGCGATAATGTTATTACTAATGTCGAGGCTTGTATAGACTATAGCGACAATTCGTGTTGCGATATATACCGTCTATTCGTTTATGCGGAGGACAAAAAGATAAATCTTGTCCAGTACGAGGGTGAAGATAATGGGTGTTATGGAACGGGGTATGATGTGTATGTGAATATCCCGAAGGAAACGAAGGCGGAAATATGAGAACAATTATAGCAAAGTTAAAGGAGAATATAAATGAATATCAAAGTAAAAATTTGTGATAAAGCTATCGAGCTTATTGATCTGCTGGCTAATATGCCGCTCGCTGATGATGAATTTGTCGATGAGATAATAGACGGTATTCGGTACAACGAGCCGTACCGAATAGAAGCAATTAGAGATGAGGTACAGAATGGCTGAAGAAATATACTATTACATAATGGACAAGCATGGAGTAATCTATGGCAGAAGTACAAGTAAAACTCGACTTCAGGAGAAAATGAAAAACAATTTCACCGAAACTGTTATGCGGAAGTTAGGAATAGAAATCGTTGAGGTGTATGATAGCATCTGAGCTATCGTAAGTAAAAAATAACATGGGAGAGGAAGATTAAAATAATTAAGAGAGGAGAAATCTACTTGGTTTCGCTGGACGGAGTGGGGTCTGAACAACGGAACACAAGACCTGCGATTATAGTGCAAAACGATGTGGGAAATGCTCACTCGCCGACGACGGTTATCGTGCCTTTATCAACAAAAATAAAACCGTCTATGGCGACGACGCACGTCAAAATAACAAGTGAGCAGGGCGTAAGAGATGAATCAGAAGCGTTATGTGAACAACTGAGAGTGGTAGACAAATCGAGATTAGGAAGGAGAGTAGGTAAAATCACCGACGAATCAGTTATGACGGATATAACAAGAAAAATAAAAGTAGTGTGTGGCTGTTAATTGGAGGGGAAAATGGAACATCAAACAGTAGTAGCAAAAACGAAAAATGGAAATGAGTTTGTGGCTTGTTCCGGTATCGGAAGCAAGCTCTGCTCAATACATAGCTGCGAGTCGTGTCCTAAGATGAAATCAATTCGGGACAGCGCAAATAAGCTTGGATATGCTGGAAAAGGAAATGACTTTGCAGAGCTATTAAATTATCTATTCGATAAGGAGTGTGAACAGTTTGGAAATTATGCTGTTATGGAGGTGTGTATGTCAGATTGACTCAATTCAAAGTAAAAGAGTTCAAGAGAATTTTACGGGATAACGGCTATAAGGAGGTGAGGTGTTGCGGTAGCCATCAAACTTGGAGCAATGGTGCAAGCAAAATTACTTTGCCGACGGTTAAGCTGAGTCCTGTTATAGCGGCTCGACTCATAAAGGAAAATGATTTGCAAGTGGAACTTTGAGTAGAAAACTTAAAAAGGAGTGACAATCAATAATGAATAGCAAAAGTTGGGAAAAGTTTCGAGGAGACTGCTTGGTATACGCGAAAGATAAGGAAGAAACTGTTCTCAAGAAATGGCTAAATGAAATTGGTTATGCTGAGCCTATTGGTTATTACAGGGATATTAGCGATAAAGTAATGGAAATCTACACAATCAGACCCGGAGTTCTGATTGGTAGGGCTGGGGTTAACGTAGAAAAATTTGAAAAGATATTGTCTGATGAATTTGGCGGCGAATGGAAAGTAAAATTCATAGAAATTCGCGGCGGATTTGTTCTGTAAAGAGGAGGAAAAGTAAAATGCTTATTAAGATGATTGACGGCGGTATCGCAAACTATGAAGATAACTCTTATTATTATTGTGGTTGTCTCACCTGTGATTACGGAAGTGAATATATTAACGAGATTGATATTACACACACACTATACGATTCATGCTAAGACAAACAAGATGTATGAATATGCACTTACCGAAGGACAGATGATAAAATTGTTCTTGACAGAATACAATACGATTCAGATAATGACCGAAAAGGAATTTATTGATTGGTTCAAGGCAAAACTCATTGAAGTTTCTTGTGAAGAAACTGTTGAAGAGTTTACAGTAACGGAGGTAATATTATGAAAACGAATGAAGAGCTGATTGATAAGATTGCGAGTTTCTTTGAAAAGGAAGATAACTGGCACGCATTGAAGGAATGTTGGCTTGAAAATGGTCGTTCTAATGATTTAAGAAGGCTGTTGTGCAAAGCTATAAATAATGATTTAAGCAAAGTAGAGGAAAATGATTTGAGTGTCCGATAAAAGTGACAACTTACAACAGGAAAAAATTCCCTGTTGACAAGAGAATTTTTTTGGACTATAATAAAAAATGCAAGCGGAACAAATGTTCGATTAAAGTTCGATTAATGAAAGGAGAAATTTGTAAAATGGGATTTTTGGGTTCATTTCTTGGTCTAATTGGTGCTTCGGCGGTGTTTGTTGGAGCCGATGTTAAAGAGCGTTGGGACGAAATAGATAGAGAGCGGCAGCGCATTGCGGCAAATCCCGCACCGCCTCCGGAGATGAGGGGAAAGTTAAGAGATAAATATGAATCTGAATGGCATAGAGGCGATAACACTCACTTCCCGGAAGAATATCTTCCTGCTCTTGAGAGCGATCCAGAGGTACTTTACTGGTGGATTGAGCTTCTTGCAGAGCGTGAGATAAGGCGTCAGGGTTATCGCGGTTATCCTATCAGTATTCAGGGCAATTTCAATCGAGTGTATAATGCTTGGAAGGAGCGTCAGAATTGGGTCAGATAACCAGTGTTGATGTTAATAAAGACATACTTATTGATAGTCTGAAAGCCCAGAACGCAAGACTAAAAAAGCTCCTCCGCGAAACAGCAGAAGAGCGAGACAGATATAAATCCTTATGGGAAACAAATCGGATTCAAAATGAATTTTCAGAAAAGGAGCGAAAAGCAAATCGGCGATTAGAACAAGAGAAAAAACAAGAGCGGTTGCTGTCCGGTGTAAAATCGGACGGCGTTCCGATAGCTCATGCGGCGGATTCGATTCGTTCCTATGATGAAATGTGTGTTGTACTGGATAAGCTCAAAAACACAGGACGAATGGGAATACGAAACTGGGCTATGTTCCGTTGCGGCATTTGCTTCGGTCTTAGAGCAAGCGACCTCGTTAAATTAAAATGGGGTTGGATCATGGACGACGACGGCGAGTTCAGAGACCGTATACCCGTAGTCGAGAGCAAGACATCTAAAATCAATCGGTGTTTCATCTCAGATGCGATAAAGGAAACGCTTACAGAATATCGCAAGTGGCTCGGCGGACGCAACTGTTCTCCCGATGATTATATCTTCTCGAAGAACAACGGCGGGAGACTACAGGAGCAAAGCTATTCACGATATCTCAAAAGCGCGGGAAAGGAAGCGGGGTTGCCGATACACATCTCGTCTCACACCATGAGGAAATCATTTGCCAATATAGTGCTGTGTTGTCACGACGGCGGTGCGAATGATTATGCTATGAGAGATTTACAGGGTATGCTCGGACATTCAGATGTAAGAATTACGATGAGCTACCTCAAAGACACAATCCTCAGATACGACGAAGCGAGAAAGGCGGTGTCAGATTTCGTCCTCGGAAAGACAGACATAAATGAGCTGGTTACTTCAAAACAGGTCTCCAATAATGAAATTTACGAGCTTTGCAAAGAAATGTTTGAAAAACAAGTTGCGTAAATTATTTTCATAGTTTTTGGTAAATCAACAAAGTGAGGTGATATACTTGACTCGTAAGAACAAGAGAGCACTCGCGAGAGCTGCTCGATACATAAACGATAGGGTCGAATTTGCAAACGACATCTTAGATGACGAAGAGGATCGACTCGATGGTTGGGCGGAGAATCTGAAAGGTTCTCAAAAACATATGGACGCAGAAGACTTTGTTGAAGATATCCGCGAACAGTTTGATATAATAACTGATGCGGTAGAAGAAATACGGTCTTTGTGCGGAATAGAAGACTAAAAAAGAAGACTCCCCACGAAAGGGTAAAAGCGTTTGGCGACGGCTTCCCAATTCGATGAGGAGGAACGACATTCGTATGCTCTTATACTAAACACTGGCGTGTTTTTATAGGGGCATAGTCCTGCCATTGTCATTATAACACAAGGGCGGTTGAATGTCAACGAGAAAATAGGAGGAATTTATTATGCAAAAACCTAAAATTGTTTACATTGCCGTTGACGACGACGATTATGAGCTTCCATTTGCTATGGGCGACACAATGCGAGAGCTCGCCGAAGAGATTGGCGTCTCTACTTGGGATATATGGAACTGCGTCAAGAATCGGGGGCGCAGTACAACGCCTTTCAATCATACATATCGTGTCGAGAAAGTTAGACTTGCCTCTGATATGGAGGACATACTCGACTTTGGCACGGACAGGGACATTTACAACATAACAATTAATGCCTATGTATAAGTCAAATTCAAAAATAATAAAAGGTCTTTCGTTTGCTCTGGTGCTGAGCATAGGAGCGTTTCTTATGGTCGGTAATGCCTTGCCGGTAGAAGCTCCGAGCGCAGAGGTAGTTGAAATCGAAACTGAAAACGAATCGGTTTTGGATTTGAAAACGGAAATTGAATCCGAAACAGAAATCGCCTCTACCACAGAGCAACAAAGACCCGCCGATTCAAAGACAAAATACGACGAAATAATTGCTGAGATTGCCGAGAAGTACGGTGTCTCGGCGGCTCTTATCAAAGCAGTTATCAAAACGGAAAGCAATTTCAATCCGACTTTGATTAGCGCAACCAACGACTACGGTTTGATGCAAATCAACGCTTGTAATGTATCGTGGCTTACAGACGAGTTAGGTGTCACAGATTTATTCGATCCAGCACAGAACATCGAAAGCGGCGTGTACATCCTTAGCGGGTATCTGAAGCGCTATTCACTTGCAGATGCGCTGATGGCTTACAACTGCGGCGAGGGTGGAGCAAAACGCCTATGGAAACAGGGTATTCACTCTACTCACTACACGAAAAGGGTATTGAAAAACTTGGATGAATTTGGAGGACTTTATGAATAGACATAAATGTTTTGCAGACAGAGGAAGCTGCTGCGCTGTGCTTACAGAAAAGCTGTGCGAATATGGTGGGTGTCGGTTCTACAAGACCGAACAGCAACTCTACAACGAAAGGCAGTTTGTAGACAGATACATACAGAAAAAATACGGAGTTAGCCGTAGGGAATATGTGAGAAGCAAATATGGCAGTGAGCTTTTAAGGTATAGGAGGAGAAGAAATGAGGAAGTCTAAGCTTCTCACTCTAATAGCTCACGAGGTTGTGCCTCGGAAATGTGTAAACAACATGGAGTTTGTCGGCTATGTTGCTCGGTGCAGTCAGTGTGGCGAACCAATAGCAATCTACTATAAACTCGACGACGAGCTGAGGGTTTCGATTTTGCCGAGATTCAAAAGATATAAGGAACAGATAGAAAACAAATTAAGGAAAGGAAATGATTTATCGAGTGGAAAATAAAATGACATTATTTACGAACGAAGAGCTTGGAAATGTTAGGGCTTTGGAGATCGACGGCGAGCCGTATTTCGTCGGCAAGGATGTCGCCGAGATACTCGGATATAGTAATCCGCGAAAAGCAATCGGCGACCACGTAGACGATGAAGATAAAACCGATGGGGTAACGATTCGTGACTCCATCGGTAGGGAGCAAAAACCCATAATCATCAACGAGTCAGGTCTTTACAGCCTTATCCTCTCAAGCAAACTCCCGAAAGCCAAAGAGTTCAAGCGCTGGGTAACGGCGGAAGTGCTTCCAGCAATCCGCAAAACAGGCGGCTATGTAAACGATACGAAACAGTTCGTCGATTACTACTTTGCGGACTGCAATACATATGGGCGAGAAGCTATTACGCTTATGCTTAACGAAACAAAACGAATGGCAAATCAGTTAAAAGCTCAGGCTCCGAAGGTGCTGTTCGCTGAGGCTGTAGAAGGCTCGAAGACATCTATTCCAGTCGGCGACCTTGCGAAGCTTATAAAGCAGAACGGCGTCGATATTGGGCAGAATCGTCTCTTCTCGTGGTTGAGAATGAATGATTACCTGATAAAGTCGGGCGACAGAAAAAATATGCCGACGCAGAAGTCTATGGACTTAGGTCTGTTCGAGGTTAAGATATCGACTTTCTACAGACCCGATGGCACGGTAGATATCACAAAGACGCCGAAAGTCACAGGTAAAGGTCAGACTTATCTTATTAACAAATTCTTGTCGAGTTTGAAGGGGGCGTAAATTTAACCCAAAAGGAATTGGGTTTTGAAAGGTTAACCATGATAGACAGGTTTTATAATTTCGATTATAACAGATAATATCCTACAAATAGATGGTAGGGAACGACTGTCACTCGCCCACGCCATGTGGGTTTTCCTTCTTTTTTGCAGGTTTTGATAAGTTCAATTATAATAGATAATATCCTGCAAATTGAAGTGATCAACTCATAAGTTGACATATGCATTACTCCTTTCATGGGGACTTGCGGGATTCGCTAGATGCTACTAGTTGTGCTCGCTGTACCCCTATAAGTAATACTATTATGGTTGACCTTTTAAAGCCCAATTCCTTGCTTGATAAAATTAAAAGGAGCGCGAGTCAGTATAAAGAAAATTCTTATTGGCGGTAGTCCTTGCACAAAATGGAGTATCGCTCAGAAAAACGGACGCGAAGTTCTGCCAGAAGGTATAGGCTGGGAGTTGTTCGAGAATTATCGGATAGCGAAAGAGAAATTCCAGCCCGACATCTTTCTATATGAAAATAACAAGTCGGCGGCTCAACCCATAAAAGACGCGATTTACTCTGCTCTTGGAGGGGGCAAAGACTCATCAGTTCGGCTTACACACATAGACAGTGCGTTGGTTTCGGCGCAACATCGTCAGAGGTTTTATGTTACGAATTTTGGCGACATAGAGCAGCCGGAAGATAGAGGAATCTTGTTACGCGATGTGCTTGAAAGCGGGAAAGATTTGTCTTGCCGCGAAAAGGCGTATACGCTCACAGCCAGTTATGGCGGAGCGGTAGCATGGAACACTTTGGAGAAAAATCAACGAACGATGGTTGCTGAACCTGTATTCCCTTTGAAAAGCGGAAAAGCACGTTGCGTTACTGCTGGATATGCAAACAAAGGAGCAGCTCACATTCTCGAAAGCTATTATTCACTCAATCCAAGCAAACAAAAGTGGGACAGCGTGGCAGAACCTGTTAAGTTTGAGGGAATTGTCCCAATAAAAGCCGTTAGCTGTGTAGATGGAAAAGTTTATTCAGTATATGAGGTTAGAGACGGGCTTATAACCATCAAGGACAAACAATACCCGATTAAGCTCGCCGATGGCTATTACCTTATACGAAAGCTTACACCTACGGAATGCGAGAGATTGCAGACCATGCCGGACGGTTACACTGCCGCAGTAAGTAATAGTCAAAGATATAAAGCTCTCGGCAATGGGTGGACGGCAGAGGTTATTATACATATCTTGAATCATGCTCTTAAAGATGTTTCGAGAGACGAAGAGCTTGTAGTCCTGTCACTTTACGACGGCATAGCAACAGGTAGGTACTGCTTGGATAAAATGGGCTTTACGAATGTCAAGTATTATGCCTATGAAATAGATCCATATCCGATAAAGATAGCGATGTCAAACTATCCCGATATCATCCAGTGTGGCGATGCCTTTCGGGTTAGGGATGATGATTGGAAAATTCCGGACTAAAAGGAATCGGGTTTTGATTTGAAAAATGAAAATAAAAAGGGGAGATGAAATGGCTCAGGATTGGAGCGGCGATGTAAACTCTGTGTACAAAATTATCGGGGCGTCTAACCACTCAAACGAAAACAGGGCAGACGACGACTACTACGCGACTGACCCGAAAGCAGTTGAGGAATTGCTGAAACGAGAGAAATTCTCTCACTATGTGTGGGAGCCGGCTTGTGGTGGAGGACACATATCAAAAGTATTGGAGGCTCACGGCTACGACGTTCTGTCGAGTGACATTGTGGATAGGGGTTATCCGAATACATATGTGGCGAACTTTTTGAGGACCAAACCTCATCCCACGAAATATATACCACGCGACATTATCACGAACCCGCCGTACAAATATGCTAAGGAATTTATAGAGAAAGCCTTAAAGTTATCTATGGATTCAACTAAAATAGCTATGTTCCTCAAGGTTACATTTCTTGAGGGCAAGGCAAGACGGGAATTGTTTGATAAAGCCCCGCCGAAATATGTATATGTATTTTCCGGCAGAGTGAACTGTGCTAAGAACGGCGACTTTAGTAAAGCTGAGTCGAGCGCTGTGGCGTATGCGTGGTTTGTTTGGGAAAAGGGGTTCAAGGGTGAACCGAAAATTAGATGGATTTAACACGCCGAAAGCAAGAAATCCCCCTCTTCTATAAGTGGTGGGATGAATTGCGGCAAACTTTTATTGTATATATAGACGGGACAACCGTAAATGATGAAAGAAGGGAGTGATCCGTATGGCAAACAGAGCATATAAATTCCGAATATACCCGAATGCCGAGCAACGAGAGTTGTTTGCTAAGACATTCGGCTGTGTCCGATTTATCTATAATCGTATGCTTGCGGATAAAATTAAGCATTATGAGAATACTGGGTTGAAGCTTAGCAATACTCCCGCCCAGTATAAAGACGAATTTGCGTGGTTGAAGGAGGTTGACAGTCTTGCTCTTGCTAACGCACAGATGAATCTTCAGGCGGCTTACAACAACTTCTTTCGAGATAAGAAAGTCGGATTTCCGAAGTTCAAGAGTAAAAAGACTCACCATCACTCGTATACAACAAACAATCAAAAAGGGACAGTTGCACTTATTGGCGGCAAGCTGAAACTACCAAAAGTCGGTATCGTGAAGATTAAACAGCACAGACAAATTCCTGAAAACCAAAGGATAAAGTCTGCAACGATTTCTCGGGAGCCGTCCGGAAAGTACTTTGTTTCAGTTCTCGTTGAATACGATTATGAAACACCCGAAAGACATTTAGACAAAACGAGGGCGTTGGGGTTGGACTATTCAAGTCATAGTTTCTACGTCGATAGCCAAGGCAGAGAGGCTGACTACCCGAAGTTTTACCGCAACGCTCAAAACGTTTTAGCCAAAGAACAACGAAAGTTGAGCTTGATGAAATATGGGAGCAATAATTACGAAAAGCAACGAGTAAAAGTTGCATCCATACAGGAGCACATTGCTAACCAGCGTAAAGACTGGGTACATAAGCTCTCCCGACATCTTGCAGACACTTACGACATCATCTGTATGGAAGATATAAATCTACAAGGAATGGCTCAGTGCCTTACCCTCGGTAAATCTACGAATGATAACGGTTTCGGGATGTTCCGTGATATACTCAAGTATAAATTAGAGGAACAAGGGAAACGGTTGGTTAAGATAGATAGGTGGTTTCCGTCCAGCAAGATGTGTCACGTCTGTGGCTGTATAAACGAAAATCTAAAATTATCTGACCGTGTGTGGACGTGTAGTTGTGGAGAGGTTCTCAACCGAGACCATAACGCCGCAATAAACATATTAAACACCGGATTAAACCAAATAGACTAAAACAAATCTGAACCGTGGGACACACGGAGTTAGCTCGTTGATACTTAGTCCGTTAGGACTATTGAGCGAGAAGCCCCCGCCTCTATGCATAGCATAGGCGGCGGGGGTATGTCACACCAAGGAGGAAATCAAATGATATTTAAAGGAGGAAATCAAATGATATTTAATATTGTAATGATAGTTATAGCTGTGGTTCTCACGGCTGTAGGTGTGATTTTAGCTTACAAAGAGATAGAATACGGAGACGACATTCCGGTGGCAATTCCTATAGTAAGTTTTGTGTTGGCGATATGTCTGTTCGTACTCTCAGCTTCAGCGGCTATTGTGCCGACCGGATATACGGGAGTGAGAACGACGCTCGGTCAGATAAGCGACCAGCCTGTACATAGTGGTTTCAACTGGAAAGCGCCCATTGTTCAGAGCATAAAGCTCGTAAATAACAAACAGCAGGACGCGCAGTTCGGCGGCGACAAAATCTGGTCGGAGACTAAAAGCAGAACAGCAATTTACTACGCAGACGTGACCGTTACTTATCAGATTAACCCCGACAGGTCGGCGTGGATCTACGCTAATGTCTCGGACTACAAGAACTCTCTGGTGTCCGAAAACATAGTTGCTTCGGCTATTAAATCCAGTAGCAAAGTGCTTAGCGATACCGACGCGACGAACCGCTCGATAGTTGAACCGCTGATAATGAAAAATCTTCAGGCTTCTATAGACGAGAAGTACGGCGAGGATGTTGTTGCGATACTCAAAGTGACGGTAAACGACATTGACTTTGACGAGTCATATCAGGCGGCGATAGCATCAAAACAACAGGCTCAGCTTGCGGCAGAACAGCAGGAAATCGAAAATAAAAAGGCTGTGGATAAGGCAAAGGCAGACGCAGAGGCGAAGCTTATAAAATCTAAGGCTGAAGCTGAAGCAAATGACACTCTTGAGAAGTCCCTGACGGATAAGATTCTTAAAGAAAAATACATAGAGAAGTGGGACGGAAAGCTCCCGAGTGTGATGACCGGCGACGATGGAAGTTCGATAATGATTCAAAAGTAAGGAGGGAATGAATGAGGGTATTACTGTTGTTGCGCGGTAGTGCTGGGTGTGGTAAGTCAACATGGATTGAACAAAATGGACTTGAACCCTATACACTATCCGCCGACGAGATAAGGTTGATGTACGCTTCGCCCGCTTTAAATGTTTGTGGCGAAGAGTGTATAAGTCAGTTAAATGACACTAAGGTCTGGAAGACACTCTTTCAGATTCTTGAGTCTCGAATGGAGCGAGGAGAGTTCACCGTTATTGACGCGACGAACTCCAAAACTTCCGAGATGAAGCGCTATGCGGAACTTTGTAACCGTTATCGCTATAGGATTTATTGTGTAGACTTCACCGACATTCCTATTGAGGAAACCAAAAGGCGAAATAAAATGCGACCTATAGTTAAACAGGTTCCTGAAACAGTAATCGATAATATGTATGCTCGTTTCGCTACTCAGAAAATTCCGTCGGGGATAACCGTTATAAAACCGGATGAACTTTCAAGGGTGTGGTTCAAACCTATGGATGTTTCGGAATACGATGCGGTTCACTTTGTTGGAGATGTTCATGGCTGCTATACGGCACTCAAAGAAGCAATCAGGGATGTAACTGAGAAACCTAATGAGCTGTTTGTGTTCTGCGGAGACTATACTGACAGAGGAATTGAAAATGCAGAGGTAGTAAAGGAGCTTCTTCGCATCTATAAAGAACCGAATGTATATCTCATAGAGGGAAATCATGAGAAACATATGTGGGTTTGGGCTAATGACGGAACTACCGGGTCAAAAGAGTTTGAGATGCATACAAGAGCTCAGCTTGAAAGCGCTTCTTTTACTAAAAAGGATGTTCGCAAACTTTACAGAAGTTTCGGGCAGTGCGCCTATTATATATATCGTGGCAAAACTATATTGGCTACACACGGTGGTCTTAGTACGTTGCCTAACAATCTCACGCTGGTGGCTACCGACCAAATGATTAAAGGCTCTGGGAATTATAGCGACGCCGATGTTGTTGATCAGTCTTTCTGTGAAAATACTGACGCTTATCAGGTGCATGGGCACAGAAATCTTAAAGGAAATCCCATTCAGGCTTGCAGAGCCTTCAATCTTGAGGGGAATGTTGAGTTTGGAGGCTCTATAAGAGTTGTTAGTTTTGTTGGCAATGAGATAAAGGTGAGCGAGTTTAAAAACAATATATATTTACCGACTGAAGAGAGAATTGATTATACTGCAAAGATAAAAAAGAACGAGTCTGTTGCAGATGCTATTCTGGCTCTGAGAGGTAATAAGCAGGTAGTCGAGAAGCAGTTCGGTGATATCTCGTCTTTTAACTTCTCAAAACAGGCTTTCTTTGACAAGATATGGGATGAGCAGACGATTAGGGCACGAGGTTTGTATATCAACATTCCCAAAGGAAAAATAGTCGCAAGAGGCTATACAAAGTTCTTTAATGTAAACGAGCGACCGGAGACAAAATTTGATATGTTACAGCACAAGCTTAAGTTTCCTGTAACTGCGTATGTTAAAGAAAACGGGTTTCTCGGGTTAGTTTCATATAACGAGATAGATGATTCGCTGTTTGTTACAACGAAATCTAATCCGGATGGTAATTATGCATCGTGGCTTAAAGAGATGATAGATAAGAAAATCCCTGTTGATACACAGCAGAAAATGAAAGAATTTTCAAGGGAGAACAATGTAACATTTGTGTTTGAGTGTATTGATATGCAGAGAGATCCACACATAATTGATTATCCGGAAAATCATCTTTTCTTGCTTGATATTGTTTACAACGAGTTGAAGTTCAAAAAGTTCAGTTATGACGAGCTTATAAGTGTTGCAGACAAGTTCGGGCTCGAACACAAAGAGCGAGCTGTCGTAATTAACGATTGGCAGACATTCTTCGATTGGTATTACACGGTCACAGCACCTGATTATCTGTATAACAACAGGCATATAGAGGGATTTGTCGTCGAAGATGCCGACGGTTATATGGTTAAGCTTAAACTTGCTTACTATAATCTCTGGAAATACCTTCGCGGCATTTCCTACAAGGTTCTTAGACGCGGACATCTTGATGGCAAGGAAACTTCGTCTCTTACAACGCCATTAATGAATCAGTATTATGCGTGGCTTAAACGAATTTACGCAGAAACAGAGGATAAAGAGTCAATACCGCGTGATATCTGCTCGCTTAGAAAACTATTCTACGCATCGGACGAAGGAAGAAATTTTACAAAGGGGGGGAAACGATAATGATTGATGCATTTATTTTTAACATTCTTAATCTGATTGGTCTTTATGGTAAAGCAATTCTTGTGTTCATCGAGAAAATACTTGGACTGTAAAATCCAAATAAATAAAAATGAAAAGGGGTAAAACAAATGGGATTTCAGAAAGCAAAAAGAGAACAGATTTGGCTTAAGGTGCTACTCGCGGGTCCAAGTGGAAGCGGTAAGACTTTTTCGGCGCTGAGACTGGCGAAGGGCATAGCCGCCGCTGCGGGTGGTAGAGTTGCCGCAATCGACACAGAGAATGGTCGTATAAGATATTACGCAAATGAGTTCGACTTCGACGACCTTCAGCTTCAGGCTCCGTATACTCCCGAGAAATACATTCAGGCTATTGAGGATGCGGTTGACGGCGGATATAAGGCTCTTGTTATCGACAGCATAACTCATGAGTGGGATTACTGTGTTGATTATCACGACAAGATGCCGGGCAATTCTTATACCAACTGGGGTAAGGTAACTCCGAGACACGATGCCTTTATGGAAAAGGTTCTTCAGTCTCCCATACATATTATATCCACTGTTAGAGGCAAGGACACTTATGTTCTTGAGGATAGAAACGGAAAACAGGTTCCTAAGAAAGTCGGTATGGGCTACAAGCAGAGAGATAACACGGAGTACAACTACACTCTGACCTTTAATATCGCACAGGACACCCACATAGCGGAAGCTCAGAAAGATAATACACACCTCTTCGAGGGCAGATACGATGTGTTGACCGAGCGCGACGGCAAGGCTCTGTTTGACTGGGCAAACGCTGGCGACGCCCCCGCTCCGAAGCCGGTTAATAAATCCACCGCAGAGGAAGAACCGGTTGCAGATGTTTCTGTGGCTGAGAAGTCTAAGATAGAAATGGCTATAGACAGCATTAACAAACTCGCTAAAGAACTTGCAGACAGCGGTGTGGCAAAGAAAACGATTTCAGATATAATCAAGTCGGTTTCGGGTAGTGCAAACTATAATAAGATAACTGACTTTGAGGTAGCGACAGATGTTTATAAGGAGCTTGTAGCCCTTAAAAATAAGGAGGATTAATTATTTATGGTAGAGAATAATGTAACAATCATCGGTAGACTTACGGGCGACGTAGAAATAAGAACCGCAGGTAACACAGACAACAGAGTGGCAAATTTCACTGTGGCTATCAATCGTCCCAAGAGAAAGGACGCAGAAGACGAAGCAGATTTCATCCGTGTTAGGGCGTGGAACTCAACCGCCGATTTTATCGAAAAGTATTTCGGCAAGGGTTCTAAGATAGGTGTTAGAGGTTCCATTCGTACAGACTCGTATAAAAACAAGGACGGCGAGAACAGAAGTGTGACATATGTCCTTGCTGACGAGGTCTGCTTTATCGAGTCTAAGTCAACTTCCAGCGGCGGCTCTGAACCGAAAGCAAAGGCGAGCACGAAGAAAGCAAATGTTGATGTCGCTACTGACGACGACGATCTGCCGTTCTGATGAGACATATGGAAAAATACAGCTTTTCTAAGTTGTCTTCTTTCCATCAGTGTCCGCTGCAATATTGGTATACATATATAGCTCGTGAGCAGGGAGAAAATAATGCTTTCGCACAGTACGGAAGTTTCGTTCACTCCCTGCTCGAACACTGGGGCAAAGATGAACTTGCCGAGTATGAGTTGCTGGGTGAATATGAAGATAAGTTTTTCGACCACGTAACTCAGGAATTTCCACCCAACAAATACACCGACTTGAGTAAGAAATATTACGACGACGGCGTACAGTTTTTGTCAAACTTCGAGGGCGTGGATGCGAAAGAGATACTCGGTGTAGAAGAACACTTCGAGGAGCCAATTGCGGCGGCGGACGGAAGAGATAGCTTCATCATTCAGGGCTTTATAGACCTTATATACATAGACTCGGCGGGACGGTTGGTAGTTCACGACTGGAAATCAAAAGCAAAATTTAAAAACCCCGCCGAGCAGAAGAAGTATGCGAGACAGTTATACATATATTCAATTTATGTCAAGCTGAGATATGGTAAGTTTCCCGATCTACTGAGATTCCATATGTTCCGTAACAGCAAAGATGTGGATATCAAGTTCAACATTGACGACTATTACGAAGCAATAAACTGGATGCAGGAGACGGTAAAGAAAATCCGGGATTGCGGTGAGTTTGAAAGCCGACCGGATGATTTTTATTGCCAATATCTGTGCGACATGAGACTAAAATGCTGTGGGGAGACGGCGACAAAGTAGCATAAAGTAAAGGAGGTTGATGATTTATACAGGTATTAAAAAGCGATATTCAAAGAGCGAAAGAGAAATTAGGGGATAGAAATGCTGAGATTATGGTTGAGTTGCTCGGTATTACGAACTGGAACCCCTCAAGAAGAGTCGGGTGTTGCCCGAACCCCGAACACATAGACAAGAATCCGTCGTGCTCGTATAACCCCAAGACTTATTCTTTTCATTGCTTTGCGTGTGGCTTTACCTGTGACATCATAGATGCCTATATCACATCCAAGAAGTGTACTTTTCTTGAAGCGTGTGAGATGCTTTTTGATGAGGCGGGTATACAGTATTCATTCGCAGAGCGCGGAACAAAAGACAGGGCATACAAATACCCCAAACCCAAGTATGCCGACAACAAAGAAGAGGTGTACAAGTATTGGCGGAAGAGAAAAATATCACCTGAAACAATAGATTATCTGAATATACAACAGGACGAAAAAGGAAACACCTTGTTCCAGTATTTCGACCTGAATGACGTGCTCGTAATGTGTAAAGTCCGCAAGTCACGCGCAGTGCCTCACGGTGAACTTAAGATATGGTATCTCGAAAACAGCGATTGCTGTAATGTCCTTTACAACATCAATAAAATAAATACCACTCAGCCGTTGATAATATGTACCGGCGAAGGCGACTGTGCCGCACTCATTGAGTGCGGTTTTTACAACTCCGTAAGCATTAACGGCGGCGACCAGAATACGAAGTGGATTGAAGAGTGCTGGGATTTTCTGCAAGAGTTCGAAGAAATCATCCTCGTCCACGACAACGACAGAAGCGGCGAGGAATACATAAAGAAAGTTGCTCCGAGGTTGGGCGAATATCGTGTCAAGGTTGCGGAAATCCCATTGTCTCACACCAATACAGACGGTGAGAAAGTTCGCATAAAAGACATAAACGAACTGCTGTTCTTTGAGGGAAAAGAGGCGGTCAGAGATGTAATCAATAACGCGAAAGAGTCTGAGATTCCCGCGATAGTCGATTACACCGAAGTAAAGAGATTTGATATGTCGGATGTTGAAGGGTTTACAACGGGTTTTGAAGATTTGGACGCTGCGCTCGGCAAGAACTATATGGGTTCTACAACGCTCATAACCGGAATAGCTTCTGCGGGTAAAAGCTCTCTGATATCGACGCTTGTATGCCGATCTATAGAGCAGGGTTATCCTTGTTTTATATACAGCGGAGAGCTTTCAAATCCGTCGTTGAAAAACTGGATTGACTTTGTTCACGCAGGACAGCGGGGACTTGAAGAAGTGCAAGGCGAACACGGCAAGTATTACAGAATCAAGTCTGATGTGTACAGAAAAATCAATTCCTATTATCGCGGACAGCTTTACTTCTACAAAGATTCGTTCTCGCATAAGACCGAAGACCTCCTCGCGACGGCGGAGAGTGCGGTAAGAAGGCTTGGAGTAAAAACGGTATTCTTCGACAATCTCACATCTGTGGATCTGTCGTGCGACGATAACTCAAAGTGGACTAAGCAGGAAGATTTTATAAGACAAATCATTGACTTTGCAAAACGATGGAATGTAGCTTGCTTTGTGGTTATTCACCCGAAGAAAATGGAGCAGGTACGCAAGATGAGCATCTTTGACCTACAGGGCGTCGCTGCTGCTGCCAACCTTGCACAGCGTGTTATATCGCTATACCGAGTATCACCTAAAGATAAAAAGGGTGTTGTTGGCAGAAACGGCAAGTTCATTACGCCGCCCATGAAAGGCAGTGTTGTCCTTGAAGTTCTCAAAGACCGATATGGTAGTGCGAACAACAAGGAATTTGCTCTGTACTACGACAACCCGAGTAAGAGATTCTACACAACGCCGCAGAATCTTGCCCATGCTTATGGGTGGGAAGTCGCCGACGGCGTGACAAGTGCGGAGTTGCCTTATGGCACTCCTGCTTATGACGAAGATATGGACGAGGAGGTGTTTGGTTGACAGACAACTTAGTAATTTATCATCTACATAGTGATAACAGTCTGCTGGATAGTTGCACGGGCTACAAGCTGTATATCGACAGAGCCGCTGAACTTGGACAACCAGCTATAGCGTTCAGCGAACACGGAAAACCACTCAACTGGGTCAAGAAAAAGATGTATTGCGATGAAAAAGGAATTAAATACATTCACGGCGTTGAGATATACCTCACTGAAAGCCTTAATGAAAAGGTCAGAGATAACTACCATACGGTGCTTATAGCTCGAAACGAACAGGGCGTGAAAGAACTCAACCTTGCAGTGTCGAAATCATGCGATAAAGACCACTTTTATTATGTAAATAGATTGAGTTTTGACGAGTTTCTGAAGCTGTCCAACAACATTATCACGACGAGCGCGTGTCTTGCAAGTCCTCTAAATAAGCTTCCCGTAGACCATCCGATGTACGAGAGTCTTGTTAAGCGATATGACTTCCTTGAGATACAGGCGCATGACTGTCAGGAGCAGAGAGACTTTAATGTGCATTTGGCGGAGCTTGCGAAGAAGTACAGTAAGCCGCTGATAGCAGGAACCGATACTCACTCGCTTGACAAATATAAAGCTGAGTGCCGCAAGATATTGCTTAAATATAAAAACAAGTCCTACGGCGACGAAGATACATACGACCTCACATATAAGTCCCGTGAAGAGTTGGACGCTGCATTTGCAAGGCAGGGCGTTCTACCTTCCGAGCTTTACAGACAGGCTATGGACAACACGCTTGTAATGGCTGATATGGTAGAGCCGTTCGAGCTTGATACATCTATTAAATACCCGATACTGTACGGGTCGGCTGAAGAGGATAGCCGAATAGAAGCTGAGCGTGTTGACCGAATGTTCAAAGAGAAGCTTGAGACGGGGGTTATACCGCCCGAACAGGAAGAAGCGTTCAGAACCGCACTGGCTGAAGAAAGAAAAATCTTTGAGAAAGTCGGCATGAATGGCTTTATGCTTTGCGAGAGTGAATTGATATGCTGGTGCAAGGAGCATGGCATTGCCATAGGTCCCGGACGAGGTTCAGTTAGTGGATCGAGAACTGCCTTTGTGACAGATATCACTGACTGCAACCCCGAACAGTGGCATACGGCGTTTGCGAGATTCTGCCATGAAGACAGAGTTGAACCGGCTGATATTGATACCGACTGCATAGATAAGGATAGACCCAAAATCTTCCAGTACATAATTGATAGATTTGGGGCGGAGAAAACGGCGCGAGTAGCTGCCTTTGGAACGCTTCAGGCAAAGGCGACCATTAAAGGAATCGGAAATGCGCTGGCTAAGTATTGGGAAGAGAAAAAGAGCGGAGAACAGTTCAAACCGTCCGATAAGTTTTCGCCGGACAACCCGTATTCATTGAAAAACATTGACGGGGTTGTTGAAGAGTTCCTGATGGATGAAGACTTGGCGAAGAAGAATCATCCCGATATTTTCTTTTATTATGACGGGCTTTTGAACACAAAGATATCTCAGTCAATTCATCCTGCGGGTATAGTTATCAGTCCGATAACACTGACGGACAATTATGGTGTTTTTGATAAAGACGGAGAGCGTTGCGCTTTTATCGATATGGAAGAGCTTCATGCCGTCGGAGCAGTTAAATTTGATTTTCTGATACTTAAAAACATTGGAATTATAAACGATGCTTGTAAAATGGCTGGTATTCCGTACCCCCATATGAGCGAAATGAACTTTGACGATCAAAGGGTTTGGAACGATATGCTGAGAAGTCCTATAGCACTGTTCCAGTTTGAAAGCAGCTTCGCCTATAGCCTAATGAAGAGATTCAAACCTAAATCAATATTTGAACTCACGTTGGTTAATGCGGCTCTGCGACCCGGTGGAGCTTCGTACAGAGACAAGCTTGTTGGGCGCATACCGAACAAAAACCCCAGTGAAGAAATAGATACTCTTTTAAAAAATAACCTCGGGTATTTGGTCTATCAAGAGGATGTCATGAATTTCCTTACGCAAATATGCGGTATGTCCGGAGGCGAGAGCGACCGAATAAGAAAGATGATAACCAAAAAGAAAGTTGATGAGATAGAAGCCATAACCCCGAAAATTCTGGACGGGTATTGCAATCACTCGGATAAGCCCAGAGCGGAAGCCGAAGAAGAAGCAATGGAGTTCATGAAAGTTATTAAAGATGCGGGGTCTTATGCGTTCAATTTCAACCACTCTGTGAGTTATAGCTTGGTATCATATCTCTGTGCATATCTTCGTTGCTATTATCCTTGCGAGTTCATCACAGCATATCTTAACAACGCCGCTAATGAAGATGATGTTATTAATGGCACTACGCTTGCCGCCGAATATGGATTTAAGGTAACACCTCCTCGTTTCGGCGCGTCGAGAGATGTCTTCTATTTTAACAAGGAGAAAAAAGAAATAGCAAAGGGGTTGACGAGTGTTAAGTATATGTCCGCTGCTCTTGCAAATGAGCTGTATGACATATACGACGAGGTAAAAGGAAAATCGTTTATGGAAGTTCTCAAAGCTCTCTCGAAGACCTCTATTGACACGCGACAGCTCGACATCCTAATTAAAATTGGCTACTTTGAAGAGTTTGGAAATATGGGAGAGCTGCTGAAGCTTGTACAGGTATACTCGTTCTTTAAGAACGGAACTGCAAAATCTGTTAGCAAGTCCAAGGTTGTAGGTTTCCTTACGGATATCATCTCAGATTATGCGACGGATAAAGGTGTCAAGGGGAACGAGCTTAAGTCCTATACAATAACTGACATGGACGGGCTTTTAGCTGCCTGTGAAGAGCAAATCAGAAAATCAGATGTTCCGGACTTAACCCTTAAAGTCAAAATACAGAATAGTATCGAGTATCTTGGCTATGTTGGTATTCAGACCGGACTGCCCGAAGACCGTCGTAAACTTCTAATAACAGAAGTATTCCCTATGCGTGGACAGAACGGTGTGCCGTGGGGATATAAAGTGAATACGCAGAGTCTGGGTACAGGTAAGCAGTCGTCGTTGACGATACCGGCGAGAATATATGCCGAGAATCAGGTAGCGAAGGGTGATATCGTGTATGCCGACAACTGCTACAAGAATCCGAAAGGATATTGGTATCTTAATTCCTATAGAAAGATGTGAGGTGCAAAATGAAGCCACAATCCAAGAGAGATAAAAGAGCTCAGATTCTTTACGATGAATTACAGTATTGGGGTTTAATTAGTTATGAGTCGGATATGAGAGCTGTAAAAGCTATTGCTAATGAGTTGCCTCAAAGAATGTTAGTAAGGGTCATTTCAAAATTAAGAAGGATGCGCGGCGCTTCGTGAGGTGTTGAATCGAGTTTATCGAAACACAGATGATTGCGAAATGCGTCTTGTTCATAATGCGGGCGAGGGTTGGATAATGGATACTGAGAAGCCAGTTAAGGTAGTGCTAAATGATGCGGCTATAGTCGTAGATACGCATGAACCTATTGATGTAAGTGCGGCGACATTAACAGAGATGGTTGAGTCGGTTAAGGCAGTTAATGATAAATTTTATGAGATTGCTTATAAAGACGGTAATCTTGAAATGAAAGAAATAAAATGATGGTTGCGCGCAACTGTAGGAAAGGAGATTAGGTAGCATGATGATTTATGTGATACCTAAAGACGATGATAAACCTATTAAAATCGTTTTTGAGGGTGGGAAAGGGTCTAATCCCATAATAGAGGATGATCGGGTATATTTTATTGATGAGCACCCAAGTCCTGAAGAAGTTGGAAAAGCGTTTAGAACATTATATGAAAGATTAATGTCTATAGAAGAAGTTTTCGAGAAGCAGATACCAAAGAAGCCGATAAACGAAGGGTGCTATTACTTATGTCCTTGTTGCGGACGTGCGCTTGACTGGTCGGAGGTAAAAAAAATGAGTGATTATATTGACCGCGATGAATTGATAAAACACGTCAAAGATTTACCGACATGGTGGGAAGACGGCGGTGGCGTGTATGGACCGCCCATGAAATATCCAGAGGGTCTTTTCTATCCGGAAGATGTGATAGCGAGTATTGAGAACGCTCCTGCCGCTGATGTACAAAAAATTAAACACGGCAAATGGATGAAGGACGATTCGGACGGTTGCTATTGTTCAGTTTGCAAGTGGTACGCTGACTACGACTATGATTATGTCACCAACAACGGGTTAGGCAATGATGATTTTAACTATTGCTCCCACTGCGGCGCGAAAATGGACGGAGGGAATTGAATGAAGATTGTAAATACGCATACTGGAAAAATTTATATTGATCCCGAACGCAAGTTGGAGTTCCTTACGGTCGGTGATTACGGAAAAGAGAACAACATTAAGGCTAATTTTTTGGGCTTATATAAAGAAATTAACGGCGTCGAAAACACCGAGGTTGATTTATCTAAAAAGTGGGTAGCTACTATCAGTACACAAAAAGGTTGTCCTATGAGATGCAAATTTTGCGATTGTCCGCAGTTTGGCTATCACGGGGACGCGACTATAGATGATTTAGTTTACGAAGTTCAGACAATTCTTCAGAACGAAGCCATAACTACAACGGATAGGTTTAATGTACATTTTGCAAGAATGGGAGAGCCGACATTTAATTTTGCTGTGCTTGATTTTGCAGATAATATCCTAAAGCCGCTCGTGGGGCAATATATTAACGCAAAAACAATCCACCCAGTAGTCTCTACTATGCTCCCAAAGTCCAATAAACGACTGGAAGAGTTTATTTTAAGATGGTGCGATATTAAAAATGAAAGATATAACGGAGAAGCGGGGCTTCAGTTTAGCATTAACAGCACTGACGACGAACAGAGGAATAATCAATTTAGCGGAATGAGTTTGAACCTTGATGAAATTTCTATGCTTGCAGCGAAACTCCCTGTACCCAAGGGTAGAAATATACATTAAATTTTGCCGTTACTGCTGATACAGTTCTTGACGCAAAACGACTTTCTATGCTATTCGACAAGAATAAGTTTATTGTTAAAATAACGCCCATTCATGAAACAAAATCTGCGATAACGAACGGTTTTGACGTTACGACTTCTTACACCGATTACGATGTATACAGGAAGTTTGAACAGCCGTTGGTTGCCGAGGGGTGGAATGTTATTGTTTTTGTGCCGAGCAAAGAAGAGGATGGCGATAGAATCACTTGTGGAAACGCTTTGATTTCTGCGATGACCCAAAATCGATAAAATAGGAGACTGGACTATGACAGACATTAATGTGGTAAAAGAAAGAGTGATTGAAGAATTAAAAAAGCAGGGTATAGATGTGTACTTCATCGACTTCTATGTTGACGACGGCGGCGAGCCGTATTTTGTTTACACCTTCGACGAGTTGATGATAGAAGAAGCGACTGAGTATTATAAAAACAATTGGATAATCGAAGGTGCGTTTGACGATTGGTCTTTTTGGTATGCAGATGAACCGGACGATTGGCTTGTCGCAGATATATGTGACACAATCAAGCACAGAATAGGAGGTAATAACAATGCGTGAGATACTATTTAGAGGTAAAGATTTTTCAGGAGTCATAAATCATCGTTGGTGCTTTGGCAGTTTGGACACAACTGAGGACGACAGAGCAATAATTATATATCCCGATAGGTTTGGAAACAGATGTCAAATTTTTGTTAATCCTGAAACTGTGGGACAGTACACAGGTCTTAAAGATAAAAACGGCACAAAGATTTTTGAGGGCGATATAGTTTTGTTGAAAGGCTATGATGAGCCTTATCAAGTCGTTTTTGATGAATCCTGTTTTCAAGTTTATAGCGACAGTGTTCGCTATGCTATGGATAACTTTTACGACTACGAAATAGAGGTCATCGGCAATATCTACGATAATAAGTTGGAGGATTTTTAAAATGGACTATAGCGATTGTTTAGGGTATCAGCTTGGATTTTGTCGGTTTAGGTGTACCAAACCTGAAAGCTGTGATAATTTCAAAAGCAAATCGAAGTTAATCGTGTTGCCGTGTAGCGTTGGAGACACAGTTTGGTATATCACAGGAATAGGACGCAATCTAATTAAGCCGGCAAAAATAGAAGAAATTATTATAGGCAAAGACGGTATAAAATACTTATATGTGCAGGGTGATAGTTGCAGTTTTGAAGACTCGTTTGATATTTTTTATACTACCGAAGAAGAGGCACAAAGAGCTCTTAAAGGAGACAACAAGGAGGCAAAAGATAATGGCTGATGCAGATAGATGTGTCTGTTGTGGAGAAATAGTCCCCGAAGGTCGGCAAATATGCCCGCAATGCGAGATTGAACTACAGTCTAAACCAGACGTAGGAGCAGTCTTAGGTATTGAAGAGAAAATAGACGAGAATTTAATAAATGAAGATTGGATAAAATTTTATAAAGCACATCCTATTGAACTTTATGAGCTATGTGGATTTCGCTTTACTTTTACTCAAAAAATAATTCTGCGTACCATGTGCCTTTATGAGAGAACAAAAGATAGGAGAAGATTAAAATGAATTGTCTAATATGTGGTAAAGAAGTGCTATTAGACCTTACTCAAAAAGTAATATGGACTTCATGGGGCGAGGAAGTTTGTTGTGCAAGTCACTCCAAAGAGCAATGCACTCTGATGGATTTTATTTAGAGGACGGTGACTCCGAGTAGTTTATTAAGGAGATGTTTAAGTGACAAAAGAATTTAATGAGTGTGTCGGGTGTCCGCCTGAACTTGGGTGTATCGGTGACTCGTGTCCACATAGGCGTGTTACTCGATACTTCTGCGACAAGTGCGGTGAAGAGGAGAGACTTTATTATGTGGACGGCGACGAGCTGTGTGCAGAGTGTGTGCTTGACGGACTCGATGTTGTCGAGGGTTCGGACGAATAGAGAAGGAGAGGTTCAATGATAAAAATTGAGAATGTTGTAGCACCTTCTACTGAACAGTGGGAGGCGATTATTAGGGACTGTCGAAATCCAATGAAAGGCGCAGAGGGTTGACATGTGGAAAGACATTAAAAATTTTGAAGGTCTTTACCAAGTTAGCGATCACGGCGATATCAAGAGCATTGAACGAACTAAAACTAATAACGCTGGAACCCAAAGAGTCGAAGAGCGTATCCTTAAACAGAGACGCGATAAAGACGGATATTTAGCGGTATGCTTATCTAAGGAAGGCAAACATTATGGAAGACGCGTAAATAGATTAGTAGCAGAGGCGTTTATTCCAAACCCCGAGTGTTTACCAGTGGTTAACCATAAGGATGAAAATAAACAAAACAATGAAGCTGATAATCTGGAATGGTGTACAGTTCGTTACAATACTTGTTATGGTGACGGTCTAAGAAAAATGGCTGCAAAACAGGGTCGTCCAGTTATACAAGTTTTGAATGGTAATATTATTGGCGAATATTATTCCACGGGAAACGCATCAAAAGAAACTGGAATACCGCAAGGAAATATCTATAAAGCATGTGCCGGTGAGAGAAGAATTGCTGGCGGGTACGAATGGAGGTTTAAAGATGAGTATTAAAATTGAAAATGTGGTATTGCCTTCTTCTGACCAATGGAAGGTTATTATTATGGGGTGCAGAAATCCAAAAAACTCTTGGATAAGGAGCGACAGTAAGTTTAATTTGCAGACGACATGGGAGAGTGATCAGGATTTTAAAATCGGACCAAACGACCTTAAACTCATGTCCACACTTTGCAACGCCGGTACAGATCATAGAAAATTTATGAGAATGATCCCTGTTTACTTAGACATTATTGCTCCTTTGTATTTTTGGAAAGAATTTTCGACTTACAAGGTGGGCACCGTTGCAAACTCCTGCTCGACTATGCATAAGATTTTGGATAAAGAATTTAAGATGGACGACTTTAGTTGCGAGCACCTTTATACTACAAAAGCGGATATAATGCGTGAATTTGACGAATTTATTGCCCCTGAAAACAAACAGCACAATAGTCCATATAGAGCGCTTAGCGATATTATTGAGGAACTTAATCAGTGGCGTGACTTCTATATTTACTATAAAAATAAGCCGACAAAAGACATCGAGAGGCACAATGAAAATCTTAAGCGAATCTGGTGGCAACTTATTCAGCTTCTTCCGTCCTCTTACAACCAGCGTCGCACCGTAATGTTGAACTACGAAGTTCTGGCGAACATGTATAAGTCTCGGAAAGGGCATCGTTTGGACGAATGGAAGACCATGCTCGATTGGATCGAAACCCTTCCATATTCAGAGTTGATAACAGGGGAGTCCAAAGACAAGAATGAAACCGAGGGTGAGGAGGACTAATATGGACGCAGTAGATTACCTTAAAACAAGGGAGCGAATGTGCGGAAAGTCATCTGGTTGCTCCATGTGTTCGCTTGCTATGGGCGAACCCTTTGGCTGTGAGACCGTTGAATCTCAGCACCCCGAAGAGGCTGTAGAGATGGTTGAGAAGTGGGGTGTGGAACATCCGGTAGAAACATACATAAGTGACTTCCTCAAGAAGTTCCCGAACGCGATATTGGACGACAAAGGCTATCCACCTAACTGTGTGAGATACCTTTATGGCGACGACCATGTTCCAACCAGCGGCTGTTGGTGTGATGATTTTTCTTGCTCGAATTGTTGGAATAGACCTATAAAGAAAGAGAAGTGTAGATATTATAAGACTGAACACGGAGCAAAAGTGTGCATCGGTCAAAAGGGTGAGCCGTCGTGTAAGTGTGGCGGCGACGTGAATTGCTGTGAGAGAGACTAAAAGGAGAAGATAAATGGGTTATTACTTTAACAGAGAAGATATTTTAAATGGCGCAAAAGACTGCGTTTGCAGGAGCAGAGAGGCGGACTACAGCTCGCCTGAGAACAGCTTTACCGCGATAGCAAATTTGTGGACGAGCTATCTCGATGCGGCGTTCCCGGACAAAAAGGTTTTGCTGACCTGTAAAGATGTCGCCGCTATGATGGTGCTTTTTAAAATGGCAAGGGTGGCGACCGGTAGAGGCAAGGCTGATAACTGGATAGACGCGGCGGGGTATGCGGCGTGTGGTGGTGAGACCGAGAAGATAATTCGACCCGACACAGAAGTCTCGAAGGACACTGACTGTGTGGTGGTTGTGTGAGAAAGAAAAAGCTAAAACGGGAGCTAAATTCTCTACGCACCGACCTCGAAGCCGCTAAGAGCAATGCTGATTTTTGGAAGGGATATGCGAAGTTCAGTCAAGAAAAATTAGAAGATAACAAACAACTCCGTGAGGAGAACTTAAGACTAAACAAGCTGCTCGCAGAGGTGACAAGTGACCTTAACGCACTTCGCCGAAGTAGTGGATTCGCTCATGCTTACTGCGCTTACGATGAGTGGTTAGACAAAGAATACTGTGCCCGTTGCAGAGAGAACGGATATAACGATTGGAAATGGAGAGGAGTTTTAAAAAATGAAGAGAATCATTAACGAGATATTTGACTGGATTACAGCGATAGATGAGGCGATAGAAATAACTGCCAAAGATGAGGCTCGTAGCGACCACAAAGGTGACGAGCCTCAGATACATACGTGTCCCGCAGACTGCAAGGGAGCACCCGGTGCCAACTGGCACTCAATAGAAACTGTCGGCGACCTGCCCGAGTACAGTGGCAAATTTATCGTGACGATTGAGGAGCTTTTTTATTCAATCAATTGTATACACTCGAGACCCCGCAACGAGAGAGCGACCGTTACAGCGTGGTACGACGCCGACTCGATGACTTGGGAGATTGACGGCGTGGACGAACCTATAGACGCAGTTGAGGGTGGAAGTGTTGACGGTGTGCTCACCTTTGTGATGGCGTGGCAGATACTTCCTGAGCCTTACGAGGAGGACTGATGGGATGATTAATATTCTTAGAAATGGAGCAAGCAAAACACTTGAGTTTAAGTGTTCGACCTGCGGGTGCGTTTTCGAAGCAGACATAAATAGCTATGTTCTGACGGGAGAGGAGATTGTTCGTGAGTCATACGATGGGGCGCACAAAGTTGTTGTGTATGCACCTTATACAATGTCAAAATGCCCGTGCTGCGGACGAGTAGCATACGAGGCTTAACTTATATATACGGAGGTTTACAAAACATGAAAGTAATACTTTATACGACGCATTGCCCTAAATGCAATGTGCTGACGACCAAACTGAAATCGAAGGGAGTGGACTACGAAGAAATTACCGATGTGGATGTTATGAGAGACAAGGGTTTTATGTCAACTCCTATGCTTGAGGTTGACGGAAAGACAATGACTTTCGTCGAAGCAATTAAATGGGTTAACGAGGTGGTGTGATATATGAAGTTCAATATAGATAGTCTCGATAGAAGTTTTGTAATTGAATATAATCGTCTGCAAAATGCTTACCCAGAGAGGCTGAGCGAGCTCAATGGGTTTGGAGATAAACAGCTCAACTATACCGATTTCATCGACAATTTTGTTGATAAGCAAACCATAGCAGACGCGAGTATAGATGGTAACGCGAATGTTGCACACAAGGATATTGTTTCGCTCATAAACGAAATGTCGAAGCCCCATTCAAAACTTTTGGCGTTCAACAAGATATTTCATGAGTTGACTAAGAAGTATGGACACGAGGATGCCACTGAGTGGCTGAAGGGCGAGTGGGACGGACACTTTTATCTGCACGACGCTCATAGCTCGTCTTGGGTTCCGTATTGCTTCGCTTATGATATAGACGAACTGGTGAAGCGCGGACTCTATTTCATAGATAACTTTAATGCGGCTCCGCCTCAGCACCTCAATACATATACTGATTTTGTCAGCGAATTTGTGTCGTGGACGTGCAATAGGTCTTCAGGCGCGGTTGGGCTTCCGAGTTTTCTCGTTTATTCGTATTACTTCTGGAAGAAAGATTGCGACGAAGGTTACTTTGTAAAGTCTCCCGAATATTACAGAGACCAGTCTTTTCAGGAGATAATCTATCGACTTAATCAGCCCTATCTGAGGGGCGGAATCCAGTCGGCTTTTACCAACTTCTCAATATTTGATAAGCCATATCTTGAAGCGCTCTTCGGCGGTAAAGAGTTCCCCGACGGCACATTCATTATAGATTATATCGACGAGATTAAAGAATATCAGAAGGCGTTTATGAAAGTGCTTTCAGATACAAGAAGAGAGAACCTTATGACATTTCCGGTTGTTTCGTTCGCTCTTCTTAGACAGAACGGCAAGTTCGTAGATGAGGATTTTGCAAAGTGGTGTTGCCGTCATAACATGAAGTGGGCGGATAGTAACATTTTCGTATCAGAGGATGTTACAAGCTTGAGTAACTGCTGTCGTCTGAAAAGCAACATAAAGGAGCTTGGCTACTTCAACAGCATCGGCGGGTCGGCGCTTGAGGTTGGATCTATTAAGGTAAATACAATAAACCTCGCCCGTCTTGCCTACGAGACAACATCAGAGGAAGAGTATCTTGAAGCTCTTAAGGGTCGAGTAATTACCTGTGCAAAAACTCTTGATGTTATTAGAGATATCATGAAACGAAACACAGAAAAGGGGCTGCTTCCCAATTACGCGCTCGGTATTATCAACATGAAGTCGCAGTACAACACCGTTGGTATTATCGGTGTGTATGAAGCGTTGCAGAAGTTTGGCTACACCTATCACGACGAGTTCGGTAATACATATTATAAAGACGAGGGCATAGAGTTCGCCAAGAAGATACTCGCGACAATCACCGAGATTAAAGACGAGTTCGTCAAGGATAAGGACTACATGATGAACATCGAACAGGTTCCCGGAGAGAGAGCTGCGGCTGTTCTTATGGAAAAAGACAAGCTATTCTTTCCCGATGAGAAATACGACCTTCCTCTGTACGGCAACCAGTGGATTCCGCTCGGCATAAAGACAACCATAGCTGAAAAGGTTAGAGTGAGTGCTATTCTTGACAAGGCTTGTTCAGGCGGCAGTATAGTGCATATTAACATCAGTTCTCCATTCAACAGTTTCGATGAAGCTTGGTATATGATGAATTATGTGGCAGATGCGGGTGTTAACTACTTTGCCTTTAATCTTCGTATATCGGCTTGTGATAACAACCACGGATTCTTCGGAGATACTTGCCCCGAGTGTGGACACCCCGTTGAGACGACATATCAGCGTATAGTTGGCTTCCTTACGCCTACTAAGACCTATTCTGAGGCTCGTAAGAAAGAGTTCGCTATGCGCGACTGGTTCGACCTTAACAATATAGGAGAACTTTAATGCGAGTAAAAGCAATCGAAGTAGAGGCGTTTGGGGACTATAAATATCCTGCAATGCTTATAGGTGCTAACGGTTGCGACTGGAAATGCGAGAGAGATTGCGGGGAGAAGCTGTGTCAAAACTCTTCCCTCGCAACTTCTCCCACTATCGAGGTTGCTCCGTATAGACTGTTTGAGCTTTATCAGTCGAGCACTGTGACGAGAGCAATTGTGTTTGGCGGGTTGGAACCCATGCTTCAAATAGAAGAGGTTCTTGAAGTTATTGATTATTTTCGTCAGCGCACAGACGACCCTATCATAATTTACACGGGGTATACGTCCGATGAAATTGAACCTAAACTAAACGAGCTCAGACGATACAAAAACATTATCGTAAAGTTCGGGCGGTTTATCCCAAACCAAGAGCCCCACAGAGACGATGTTCTTGGGGTGATGTTGGCAAGCAACAACCAGTATGCAGAGAAGATAAGTTAAGGAGAAGAATAATGAAGAAGATTAAAATAAAGTATCATGACGCGAATATGGAGCGTCTTCAGAAAATATCACAGGGCGACTGGATAGATCTCAGAGCTGCCGAAACTGTAGAACTTAAGAGGGGAGAGTTTAAGATTATATCCCTCGGCGTGTCTATGAAGCTTCCTGACGGTTACGAGGCTCATGTTGTACCGAGAAGCAGTACATACAAGAACTTCAAGGTCATACAGGCTAACAGCATGGGAATTATAGATAACAGCTACAGCGGTGACAACGATGTATGGATGTTCCCTGCGATAGCTCTTGAAGATACAAAAATTGAAAAGGGTGATAGAATATGCCAGTTTCGCATAGTGAAGTCTATGCCTAAAGTGCGTCTCGACGAAGTAGACCATCTCGACGACCAATCCAGAGGCGGGTTCGGTTCTACGGGAGTGAAGTAATGAAGAATAACAAGCTTTTGTTTTATGTCTTGTCGTTCACTTGGGGTTTGCCTATGACGCTTGTCGGCGTGGTTGCCGCCGCAGTTATGCTGTTGCTCTTTAGGAAGCCGGAGCTGTGTGGCTATTGTATAAGGTTTAGGATTGGCAACGGCTGGGGTGGTGTGTCGCTTGGACTAACGATAATTACAGACAACCAGTCAGAGAGCGAGATTACATACCACGAACACGGTCACGCGATTCAGAACACGCTCTACGGTTTCTTTATGCCGATTCTCGTATGTATTCCCTCGATGATACGATATTGGCATAGAGAATACCTTGTGCGGATAAAAGGGTATAGATATAGCTCTTTACCCGCTTACGACGACGCATGGTATGAGGGACAGGCGACCAGATGGGGCACAGAATTTATGGCGAGACACAAGTGACTATAAAAGACCAAAAAGATACTGTATAAATTTTGCCTTATGCTAATATAATATATAAAAACGGACATTGACTAACTATAAAAAAGGTGGTAAAATATGTTATGCGAGAAGGCGTGTGCTTAATGTTCGCTAATCAGAAAGGGTATAATGAATATTTAAGAAAAAAATGGAGAGTTAGAAAAGTGAAAAAGTATGAAAATTTGAGAGGAGCAAGCGCTGACGAAATTTTACGCGCGTGCAATCAGGAAGCAACAATCCCAATTGATTTATCTGAAATTTTAAAATCGTATGAAGTATCTGCGTTGCCAATTGATTTTACTAAAGTCCAAGAAAAATTGTGTGATGAAACGAAGACAGAAATATTGGGTGCAATAATAACAAATGAAAAAGGAATAGCAATTTTTTATAACTCAGAGATGAAAGGAAATAATCATCGGACAAGATTTACTATAGCACACGAGCTTGCGCATTATTGTTTGTCTAATGATTCTTCTCCTCATATTGAATTTAGGACAAACGATCTCACCGAGGACGAGATTGCAGCAAATACATTTGCCGGCGAATTACTAATCCCACGAAAATCGTTGGAGACGGCAATGAGCGAACTGCTTGTTCCAACAGTAAGCGCGCTCGCGGATATATTTGATGTTTCCGTAAATGTGATGTCAGAGCGGATAAAATTCTTAGGACTAAGTGGTGAGGTAGCACAATAATTATTTAGGAGAGTTTATAATGCCTAAAACGCCGGATTTCTACAACCCCTTAATCGAAGAATTAGAGAGTTATGTGCCAGACTCTTTGACAACGTGTTTACCAAAGGAGTCACAGAACTCCTTTAGGGACAAGGTAAATGGCTATAACTCAAGAGTCCTAAAACAATACATAAAGACTGAAGAGGCTCACCTGATAATGCAGAAAAAAAATTGCAATTATCATTGCTGTGGGTGTATTCTTGCAAATAATAGCCTTTAACGTCATTATGTTTTTTGTCGTACTTAAAGACTTTGATGCAGCCCAATACGAGTTGATGTTGGACTTTTTAAAGTATTACATCGGCGCAGTCGTAGTAGAGCTCTTGGGCTTGTGTGCATTTATTGTTAGGAGCGTTTATAAGACAACGATTGGGCAGCTGGCTGAGCACATTATAAAACAACACAACAACACGAAGCAATAAAGTTTTTTTGTTGCTTAAGAACCTCTTGGTTCCTATACACCTATTTAAGAGCGGTTTTGCCTAAGCAAAACCGCTCTTGTCCCATAAAAGGTATTGACAATATATTTCTATAAGTTATAATTAGCCTGCAGATAAAACAAACGGTAAGGAGGAGCTTTATGACTTTAGAGAAGTATTTTGAAAAGACCGGCAAAATTTATGGCGTTTCAAGTAAGTTTGATTTCGGTGAGTGGCATCACCGATTAGCCGAGTTTGACAGCTTGGAAGAAGCTTATAAGTGGCTTAACACTGAAGAGGGCGACTTCCGCACAAGAGAGATTGGGTCGAAGGCTCACATTGCTAAGATTGCCGGTATAACCCCTCAAAAGTTAGACGAAGAACTAAAGCCTTATTTTATGAGATAATTTAGGTAAAAAAGCGGGTAGGGATTTCTCCCTACCCGCTTTTTTTTACTTAGCCTTCTTCGTTCTCGTTTGCGTCTTCGTCGGGCTTTACTTCACTCTGTTCTTTAGCATTGCCCTGAGCATGAAGAAACTCGTCCGCCGCCTGAGCTGCCGCAGTGAAGCTGTTATTCTTCCAGTAGCTGACGACGCCAGTTACGATGGCGAGCACGACACTGACTATTGCGTACAGCTGATTCTCATCAAAACTGATGCCCGCAACGCCAAATGCGCCGAGTGTGAGGTTGACAAGAGAGCCTACCATAAGAATAAGGCGAACCCAAGTACCAACCGATACATTACTAAGATTCTCAATAATGTCTTTGAATTTTTGCATAATCTTACCTCCCAAATATAAATGCGATAAAGGCTGTCATAGCAGCACCGATAAGAGCAGACACAATGGTCTCCCAACGCTTGCTGGGGCGGTCTTTTAAATCGTCTATTGCTTGCTGAAGCTTTCCGAGGGTTTCAATAACCGTGTTAAGCTTAGAAGTAACAACGCCCTGAGTTTTATCTATATCGTCAACCTCTTTATCAAGAGTGGTGTACTCTTTTTCAAGCACCTCGACGCGCCTTTTGAGGTTCTTTATCTCTGTCTCTAAGGCGTCCATACTGATTGCCATTACGATACCTCCTTAAGATATTTAACGGCAACCCATGACATGATATCCGAAAGCAGAGCCTCCTTCACGCCACGGTTTATTTGAATTTTTGAGACCTTGTGTTTTGTGGGCGCGAGCTGAGCTTTAGGCACAGCCTTACCTCTCGTATTAGAGAGCCCGCCGTAAACTGCCCCAGTCTTAATTGTTACTGTGGAGCCTACACCTATTTTTTTTGACGCACCCTTTACCAACGAAAGGTCTACCGCGTACACCCATGAGTTAATTTCCTTAAGCAAAACTTTGTTTCCACTCACAGACTTAACTGTGTGTTTACGGAGCTTAACCCATACAGGAATACTCTGTCCTGTGGCATACTTCTTGCCCGTAATCTTAACGATATCTCCTGCCTTTATGGCAGAAGCGGGCTGGGTAGGAGTGGACGGCGTTGTCGGCGTAACAGCTGGCGCACTCGCTGTTCTCTTCTTAAGTTTATATACAGAAGCAACCGCGTCGGCTATTGCAATACCACACTGTTTCTGCCCAGATGCGTTCTCAACGTGTTTACGATCAGAGGTTGTATCAATAAAAACGGTCTCGACGAGGAGGCTCTGACATTTGACCTCTCTAACGAAACCAAAGTAGTTTGTGTTATTTTGTACCTTAACTTTTGCGCCACGATTCGGGATGCCGAACTTTGTAGCAATACTCTTACTAATCGCACCGGCTATTGTCTTACCGGCGTTGTTGCCTACTTTATAGTAAACCTCAGAGCCCGTGCCGTGTGCGGCGTTAAGATGTATCTCCATAGCAAGGTCATACTTGCCAGCATTTATAGTCTTGATACGACTATAAAGACTCTTGTCTGCGTCGTAATTTATCAGCGTTACATTACAGCCGTACTCACGAAGGGCTGCCGCCGCGTACTTACCGATTTCTCGACCTATCTTAAATTCTTGAAAACCGCCGCCACACGCTCCGCTGTCGTAGCCGCCCCTTTCATTTTTACCGTGTCCGATAGACATAGCTATGTTCATGTTTAATCCTCTCTTTCTATGCCGTCTCAAAATTATTTATCTTTAGGCGCGAATATCTTTCCGTAGACAATAGGTGATTTAACAATAAATTTATCGTTCCCCGCTAAAACCTGTATGGCTATCTCACCGTCTTTCTTTGTTAAAATAGAAGGAACGATATATGATAAAAACTCGTCATCTACTTTAATATCGCTAACACTTTTTACAGTGTCGCCCACAAGAAAATCTATAGAATAAAAGCTCGCACCTTGTAAATCTGGTGTAAGTTGAAAAATAAGCTTAGTCGCCTCATTTTCTCCGACATAACCCATATTAAAGCGAGAGCTTCTCCATAAATCAATTATTACTTCTCGCATTAGCTCAATTCCTCAAAATATACTCCGACGAGCTGCGACGGCAGATAGTGCAGTATAGTACCTTGACCGTTGCTGTCGTCGCGTATGCACTTGTATATCTTGCCGCCGTCGGCATAATATAGGTCTTTATAGTACCGCATACCCTCAGCGGCGGTTATCGGATTTTCAAGCGTTCCGTCCTCGCCGACCGTGATTCTTTCCCAATGCGCGGCGACATTTTCCGGCTGCCATGTCGGGTTAGCCGATATAGCGTTATAGCACCGATACAGACCGCTCGGTCTGCGGACTATACTGCCGACCGCATAATCGACATACCCGCTCCAAAGCGGATAAAGCTCTGCATACTCCAAAGCTTCTGCGTCCGTCGTGACCTTCTTCAACACGCCATCTATCTTGTTACGATAAGCGTTTGCTTCTGCTCGCGTCATATATCTGCACCTCCTGTGATTATTTTCAGTGCTTCAGAATCGGATATTTCGCTGTCAATGTCGGTTTCTGTGTAGCTGTACCTCGCTGAGGCGAGGTCGATGGCTACATCGTAAAATTCATCCGTACCGACCTTTTGGATTTTCTTACCGACATCGCTGTAAGTGTAGATCAGTCCATCTGTACGTGTCTTTGTTTTTATCATGTGCTCGCCTCCAACGCCGAAATCGGCTTAATTTGATTTGCAA